>Ga0214544_1000328_pt1 | contig 82151 bp, 32 predicted proteins | sample CNSS3metaG_FD_160074 | JGI IMG/M metagenome (GOLD analysis project Ga0214544, IMG submission 160074) | Root nodule microbial communities from cowpea collected in UCLA plant growth center, Los Angeles, California, USA - CNSS3 | ecosystem: Host-associated > Plants > Roots > Nodule | place: USA...
TGACCCCTTTTGGCACCGGTTCTCCTTGGACCGAGGCCTATACCCTGACTTCCAGCCACTTTTTGGCTTCGGGTCCTGATGGACCGAGGCCTAAACACCTCTTTGGCACCGGTTTTGAGCGAACCGCAGCCTATACCCTTCTTTGGCTTCGGGTATTTGGAGAACCGAGGCCTAAAACTTGGCTGTAATTGCAAAAATGCCATCGCGCCATTATATGCTTCGGTTCCTAGCCAACCGAGGCATATAAGGCGAGGTAAAATGAGAATTCTGCACTAATGTAGTATAGTACATACATATATAATTATACACTCAACATTTATTATTTTTCATGTCCTTCTACTGTTACACAAATAATAATAACCTATTTACAGAACAATCTAGGTGGATATCAAAAACCAGAAAAGCCTGTCACAACTCACATGAATATCTTGGTCTTCTGCTCAGTGATTCCAAGAATAGCCAAACTTGTGGCCCGTAAATTGTCTCAAAAGTGGCCCTGAACAGAACCTCATGCGTGAAAACCTTTGTCTGTTCACTGCTTCATGTTTGTTTTTCCACCTCTATTTGGCACCATGCATGCAACACAACAACGCAAGAGATGATGGAGAATGAACGAGGATCGATAGTGTCTTTTCTCACACTTTTGTTTGATTGCCACGCTGCAGCAGTGATGGGTGATTCGTGCCAAAGCTCAGTGGGGGAGAGCATTTCCAATATGTCTTTCTTTCCAAAAGATGTGTGCTACGTAGCCATGCAATCATTGTAACGTGCTTTTCATGGACCCCTTCTCTTTCCAATCATTCTCAAACACCAAACTCTGCATTTCCACGTGTATATTTTCTTTTCTTCTTCTTAGGTATACTTTAACTAGGGTTTATCTTTATGTTCATCTAGTCATGGATCTTTTTTTACCATATCTAATGATGGAACTGAAGGTGTAAAAGAAAATGAGAGAAGGTTGATTAAGCAAACCCATGATAGGTCCCAGTTAGCTGAGATTGTATATATGGTTGTGCTACGTGCCTCTACCACCTCCACAAACATATGCATGCACACCAGACAGAACCAACGTTTTCATAGTCGAATGAAAACACTACCATTCACGACAACCCATATCAAAATATTCCAGGTTCATTCAATTCACTTATGGCCACTGGACCACAATCATGTACTCTTTATGGCCCAAATTTGTAGTGCTTCTCAATTACTAATTTTTTATCACACACCCAAAACCCTCTGACACAGATATCTTAGGTTTACTTTCCCTGTTATGTCCTCTCTCTCTCTATATATAATATATTTGTAAGTTTCAAGTTTATATTATATGCTTAAGATATGAGTTTGAGTGTATGAGTTTTGCACAAAGGCTATTTTGTTCAAGATTCTACATAAGAAACTAAAAGGCTTGAATAATGATTATAAAGAACATTTTCTGGTTCAGATGTGTGCAAAATCTATAAAGCTCTTGTATCTGGTGAAACGAATCTTAAATTAACATCAAATTACAATTTAACATTTAAAAACAAAAAACTGAAGTATTGTTGGAAATAGTTCAAGTATGAATCAAAAATTCCACACATTGGATAGAATAGACAAAGTTAAACACTATATAAGATCAAAGTTCCATAACACCATTGATTTAAGATTTTAGAGTAAAAGTGGTGTCAAATATCTTATATGTGTAAGACTAATGTCATATATATAAAATCATAATCTCTCAATAATTATAACCATATATGAAAAATATATACTCCATCAAGTATTAGTTAATTTCTTTTTTATTTTGAATTTTGAATTTCTATTTTTAATAGATATAGATTTTGTTAGTTAGAGCTACGATACAACTTGAATTTGAAGTGGAATTAAGAAGAAATTTTTCTTATATGTATTATCAGTAAAATTTTATTTTGTTGTGTTAGGAATATATGAATATGGATTCTAAAGGAGATTATCTAGACTCTACTATATATCTCAACTCACATAGAATAAGATATTTAGTTATGAGAATCGATGGAGGTTTATTAAACTAAGAGAGAGTAGGAAATGACCTCTTTTTGAGTGTAAGTGACGATCCACTAGCTTATCCTTCTCCATTTCTTTTTGTTTTCTTCTTTTGTTATAATCATGTATGGGTACACGTGATCAATAGGAAATACTACAGGTGAGGATCCTAGTGTAGAGGTTGCCTTGGAGTAGAGTATAGTGGATTGCTACTAATGTAAAACATTAAGCATTATGAATATTGCCTCCTTCTTTTGATTTATCTTCTTATTTGAAAAACATGGGATGTATATACTTGTGTATATATTCAAGGAGGAATATAATGATGCATATAGTTTTATATTGTATAGTTCTATGTTTAATATCAAATTTGAAAAATACTTTTAAATTACTAAATTATTTTAATGAACTAGTTAAGGCACACACAAAGTTAGATGTGATTAAAGTTCGAATGTTGAGATTCCCTCTCAAACTATGAATGCTCGATAGTCTAGAGTCAAACTTTTAGATAAGTTGAGAAGTTGTTAGACACAAGTGGACTTTGACAAAAATATTTACTAATATTGTATTTTTATGTTAAATAAAAAAAAATTACAAACACAAGGTCAAAAGCATTTTAAAAGCAACACATCAAAATGAATTAGTTCAATTCTTTTTTCTAAACAAGTTGTGATTTATCTTTTCAATGTGAAGTTAGTTAACTAAATTTTATCATTGTATGAGTATAAGCTTTTGTAGTTCACCTTACCTTTTATAGTATTTTTATGAACAATTTTTTTTTTCAACAAATGTTAGTTGTTAGTATTTTGTTAGTATGAAGAGTTAAACTAACACATCATCTTTTCAAACCCACTAAATCAATCTTATAATTCTAAAATGTTAGTGAGAGAAGTTGAACCAACAACCTCTCTTAGTCTCTCTTTCAACTTTACCCCTAAGTCACCTTATAATAAATATTCACATATGAAATGATTTAAATATCTTGCATACATAATATTTAAAAAAGACTTGTGTAGTCAATTTTTTACCAACTCGTGAAAGGTTTAACCAGAAAGGTGAGTTTGTGTCCACAAAATTGAAAGAAATGTACTAACATAAAACTTTGTCCTTAAATATGTGGTTGGGCCAAGAAGTGTTAAAGTGTGCACTTGTAAAGAAAATACAAAAGAGATTAATTAACTACAAAGGTGTGGTTATGTATGTGAGATATGTGTTATTATAGAAAATCTTACCAAAGATTCGACTAGAAGGGTGTCACTATAATACATATATGTAAGAGACATGCTCATATAGAAAAATACAACAACAATCTAATTAGAAAGACAATGATGTACCTATGTGTATATGAGAATATGTAATTGCATCCTCTAGTTTTTGTTAAAATTATTAATAAATATCCAAAAAAATATTTTGTTCCTGATTCTTTACTTTTATTTTAAAAGGTTACTAAATTAAGACCCAAATAATTTATAATTACCTCTCATTTTCTTGGGTCTACCCACTTTATAAAGGTGTGGTTGAATCCAAATTGTTGTGGAGGGTGCACAAATATAATAAATTGTACCAAAAGTGTGGTTATACACACATGAATTTGTTAGATGCATTGACATAAAAAAATTGCCCTTTATGTTTGATACCAACTTTGTGAATACATCTACATGAGTGTGGGTGGTGGGGTTATACAAAAGTTGCTCTTCTAGTCAATTAAAAAATAAATATTTACATTTGTAAGAGATCTAGAATAAAATATAGACTTCACAATGGTCAAATATTTTTACTAGAATTTATGTGAAGCATTTTTTTAACCAATTCTTAACTTAGACACCTTAAAAATAGTTCTATAAGGGATAGAATCAGAAACTAAACTTCACTTATAAAAGATTCAAGTAAGGAACAAAATAAATGACACGATATTAAATAATATAAAATGTAAATATAAGAAGTAATATAAAAAATAATTTCCTTTAATATAATGAGGTTCTTATATAGATTTTTATGTTCAAAAGAATGATGTAAAAACTAATAAAATAAAATAAAAAAGTTAATTCCTAATCACATCATATTGAAGTATAAGAAAATATGTTAAAAATTTTAACTAATCTATCATTGTTGATGTAAAAAAGTCAACATATAATTTTAATTCAAAAAGAATAAAGGCTTTATATTAATGATTTAGTCTTCTAATTTGTTAGTTTTGGTTTATTTTGGTCATCTTATTATTTTTTTATTCAATTAAATTGTTTAATTTTTGAAATAGGTTTAATTTGGTTCTTTCGTACAATAGATGTTAACGCCATGATCATACATGTTACGTGTTATTTTGTGGAATTTTAAATTTATTAAAATTCTTTTTAAAAATGAATTTAAATTTTTTATTATTTTTCTTAAAAAACATAAGCACTATGTGTCAGGTCACAGTTCTGACACATGACATTTTTTGTTTTTTTAAAAAAATTAAAAATTCATGAATTGATGCGTGATATGATCATGGCCTGACATGCGACAATTTATATTTTTTTACAAAAATTTAAAAGATAATAATAAATTTAAAAAAAATAAAAATTCCACAAAAATAACTCGTGACATATACAAACACAACACTAATGTAAACTTAATCAAAAAAACCAAATTAAATATTTTAAAAAAAATTGAAAAATCAAATTGAAAAAAAATAATAAAAAGACCAAAATAAATCAAACCAATAAATTAAGAACTAAATCACTAACTAAACAAAAAATAAATTAATCCTAATATTCGTAGGAAATTGAAAAGACTACTAAAATTATGGTAGCTATGTAGGGATTGACAATTACTAACATCATATAAAGATTGAACAAAGAAATTAATACACAGGTCCAATTATTCCAATTATTGTTGTGCCATTATTCCTTTAGACAGTATAAAAGCAGAGAATCCTAGGCCTTTTGCACAAACAAATGAGATCATTCCATATGAAGATAATCAATAACCAAAAACAAAATAATGAAGAAAATACAGTTTCTCCTACTTCAATCATTGTTAGTAATGTGGTAGTAAAGCTTGAAAACAATATAAGCCCACCTATATTTAATTATTTGTTTATTGATGAGATGAATACCAGTATTACAGTTTCACCCACCTATATTCATTGCCTGTTTATAGTTATTACTAAATTTTATTTAAGTATTTTTTTTTTAAGTTAAGTGTTCAAAATAAAATTATTAGTAAAATAAAATACTAATCAAGAAGTGTTTAAAATTTAAGATATGAGATTAAAATTATTTTATAAAAGATTATTTTTTAAAAATTTATATCTTAATACGACTCATTTAAATTTACTCTTTAGAATAATCAAATTTATATATATTAAAGAATATTTTAATTGACATGTATTCACGTTCTAACTTTATATCATCACATATTTAATGAAAAAGTGTCATATATTGACTCTATTTTATAAAAATATAATAATTTAATTTAGTAAAGAAAATAGGAAAAAAATGATAAACTTTTATATATATATATATATATATATATATATATATATATATATATATATATATATATTATGCATAATGTTTAACAAGTTGTATCTACATCAAAGTTGTGCTTTAAAAGAAAAAACTTAGGGTGGGAATAGCAAAGATTAAGTGAGAGTTGGTTGTGGTTATGTCCATAGTTCTAAATAACAGTCCACCAAGAGCCCAAACCCAGAAAATGGTAGGTGTCATTGTGAGAAATGCTGAAAAAAAAATTGTATTCTTTAACTTTAAAAACACTTTGATTATCAATTAAAGTTTATTTAAAATCATATAATTATAAACCTGAATTTTTACTAAATAAAATTTGTATAAATTTTAACTATAATAAAAATATAATTTGTTAACCACAAATATAACTTGACTTGCACATTTTGACTTTTCATAACAACACTTTGCTAATAACATATTTTAATAGAATTAGATATCTAATATATAGTAAATTGGTGCATGAGTTATAAATAGTAAAATATTATGAAAAAATAAAGGGTTATATCAGTAAAAGAAATCATAAAAAAAAAAGTAGAATAAAGATAATAGACAAAAGTGAATAAAAATAAACAATTTTAGTAAAATTGTATAACCATGATCGAGAGGATAGATATTAAAAGGTATACAAGAGTTTCTATAGATACTTAAAATCACCTAAAAAATTACAAATAGCTCCATTTATAAAAATTTTGTATTGAGATTTTCCGAATTTACGGAAAATTTTATATGATCTTCACGTGCTCATATTTTGTAATTAAATATTCTTAACATGTTTAATATAGCTAACCTGTGAGACGACAAATCCCTCTAATTTATCCTTTTAATAGTTATTTATCAAATAAAATTAGAAAAATTTAAATTTTAAAAACAATTAAAATAAGCAGTTTGTAAAAGTATTCAGTGATATAATCTGTGGCAGGAATAAAGCTACAACCAATTGAAAATAAACAAACTAACAAGTTTGAGGACATACTTTTTTTTTATCGTTAAATAGTTTTTATCAATTTTAGCAATAACTAAATCTCAACTTTTCATAATTAAAGGTTCCGATCACTTTTATATAGTTTCACATAATAAAAAAATTAAAGATTAATAATAATTTAAATACATTCTTCTAATTTAATACTTTAAAACTTGTTTTAAAGAAAAATTATAACAAAACTCCAAAGTGGATATTATTTTTCCAAAAGGCACATTAGCTCAAATACACTTATTAACCTTAATAGACCTTAATAGTCTAAACAAACTCTAAGTTTTTTGTTTTTTGTTTTTATTCGTATAAGAGATTTTATTCCACCAAATCATTAAATGTTGGTAGTTTAACAGTGATTTGTTCTAAATATACATTTAAAGTGATTAAGTGCTTAAATGTGAGTAATAAAAATATAAAATTAAGTATTTATAAGGGTGAAGAATAGTAAATTTATTATCTTAGATTTCTGATTAAAGGTCATATCAATTCTTTAAATTCATTTTTTATTGATATTCTGTCTTTTAGATAATACTTGGATTCTCTATTGACTTTTCTCTGTTGTTCATCTTTTGTGTCTTCAAATTATATTTATTGTCATTAATTTTAAAATTTTAAAATATATTAAAATTATCTTTAAAGGATCAAAACACTGTGTTTTGAATGTTCAGACAGCATAAAAATACTTGGCAGAAAAACCAGACTCTTTTTTCAAAATACCCATCAAATATTATAGAGTGAATGTCTTGTTTTGTTTTGATGATAAACGATGAAACTAATTGATGAATGTTGCTGTTTTACTATAGCACTGCAATTATAACACTTGTTCCATAAGATTGGTATCAAACAATCTTTTTCCACAAATCATTTCCTCCCAGTATCTGTTTTCAACAGTATCATTATCCTAAGTACCATGTTTGCAATATAACTGCCATCTCAGAACATGGATAAACATGCTTTTCTCTAACTAAAAACTGCTCTATTTACTGTTTCAAACCTCGAGAAAGTGTAGTGCACGACATCATTTGTTCTAGAAAATCTTCATTGTTCACACCATTAAAATTAAATTGGTGCAAAACTACACATTAAAAAAATTGCATCACAATGTAAAAGTGGTGTGTAATTGCATGATGAAGTTGCCGCTGCAGGACAACCTAAGATATATATTCTTCTGATAGACAGGTACAAAACACTCTTGTACTTAAATATGTTGTTACACACTTTGCCTCAGAATATGTATGAACACAACTAGTGAAAGTGCTGAATCAAAGTGGAATGTTTGGTGATGAGGTTTTAATTTAATCACAGTTCCAACCAGAATCAGATTATAGTTTAAAACAAAGTGTTGAGATAATGGTGCATCATATACAATGAAAAACAAAAGGATTAGTTACTATTTGGTGATGCAAATTATTGGAAGTGATGAATGATGGGTGACCCCATTCCTTAGTCACCACATAGCATGAATATTCTTTGGGGATTTGGACATTCCTACTCAGATACACCTACTAACTAATTTGACCTTTTTTTTTCTGAGAAAATCATGGTCACCAACATTCACTGGATTCCATCGTCATCGTTATCTCCTTCCTTGTCGGTCCAATATCAACACTAAGATGTTGTTTTCACTTTTCCTAGATAATCCATATTGAAAATGAAAGGAAAAGGATCTTGGGGTATATACGACAACACAAAGTTCTAACCTTTGTTCAACCTTGTGGTGCATGGCGATTGAACTATCATTGTATGAGGGAAAGCCACATCAACATGTTGACTAATGGAATGGAGATATTGACCCATGATGTGGGTACGACAAGATTAGGATTCTGTTTGTGTCAATCTAGGTTCTAAAGGCTAAGGTCTATGCTACCCAAAAAACCAATAAGGAAACAAGAATTGCACAAGTAGGAGAGATTCTTCAGGGATTTGATTTTCCTTTGCTCTATTCTTTAAAGGAGGACATCCCCCACAACACCATTACTCCTTTCTTTCTTCATTAAGAATATGCTTTTTACTTCCAATCATACCTCTCGTCTTTCACCAATTCTTCCATTTTATTGTTGGGAATTTTAGAAATTTTAATGTATAAGAGATAGTTTATAAGGAGAAGTGTGTACATTATTTTATTCTTCAATGAAATGATATAATATATATATAAAGTAAAAGGAAACTGAATGTCATGTATTAACAATATCTCAATTTTATCAGGATATCCTATATTCACTCAAGTCCGTGTGGGTGATCCATATTCAATGGAGTTGAGGTAGGGTCAAATGGATTCTAGTCCAGTTAAAACTAGGTCTAGCGTAGTCCAATTAAAACCAACTTAAGCTGGATCAAATTGAGTCGATTAGAGCCAAGTTGAGTCAATTCAACCTGAATTCAAGTTAGGTCATGATGGATCGACCAATCTTGAATCAAGTTTGATTACTAGTATATATGAGTTATGGTAAAGACAACAAGTTGGGAGGGTATGGATTTGATTATATCTCATCTCATTGTCGAAGTAAATTTTTTTCCTCATCTACATTCCAAAATAAAAATTCATATGTATCATTATATCCATGCGTAATATGAGAGAATATATATACTTGTATCCATCCATAAGCTATTTCAAATTTTGATTAAGTAATTTAAAAAAATTAAATAAAAATCATAACAAAGAAGATATAATATTATTAGATATTTAATGTCAAAATAATATTTTTTTTTCTAGATATCAAATATAAAAGTATATATATAATTTTATAAATATAAAATAAAAATATCAAATAATAATTGGATAAAAATTAAATATTTATAAAAAAATATAATCTAATGTGTTTTAATAATTTTAATAAAAAACTGTTATAGAAACTATATATAAATATTTAAATAGATATCGGAACGATGACATGTATACTCAATTTAAAAAATCAAATATTATTTATATTTGTAAAATTTTTTATTAAAATTAAGATAAATTCAAACAATATCCATAATATTAGTTAAAGAAAATACATTTTACTTAAACAAAAAGATTTTTTTCTATAATAATTTATTAAAATAAGATTACAAAATAAAATAAAAGATAATTTTCTTGAACACAATATGATTATTTACATTAAAAGAAAATAACTACAAAATTTAATTTTGATTTAATTATTGATGGATCTACTAATTTGAGAGAATAAAGAACAATATATAAGATATATGTAATTTATTTTATAGTTATAATTATATTAACTTATATATTAGGGGTGGCAAGTCAAAGAAGCTTGATTGCACAATAAAAAATCATGATGAGTGTGAAAACAGTTACGATAGGTTATTAATGAGGTTTATAGGTATTGATGAAGGAATAAAAACGGTCTTGAAAGTAATAAAGACAATACTAGAGTCAGATAATGTAAAAAAAAGGTTAGCTACCAAAGATAAAGGACATCTCTCTAAAAATATCCTCTTACAAATACATAAAATTTGAAAGCTTCACTAATTTAAGTTCGAATGTTTGCAGGTACCGCCTTCTAAAAGTTTCATCAGTGATATTTTTTAAATAAACACTGTAAAAAAAGAGGCGATCAACCAAAAGATTCTTAAAATCACTCGGTACCATACAAAAACAATAATTAATATCATATTCTAAATATATGCAAACATGAAAAGATAGAAAACATGTTATAAACCTCACATTATAGAAAATAGTTAAAGATAAATTTTCATTATATAAATAAATGCGACCTTCGTCTTACAAATCAAAATGTTAATATATCCATTATTAGACTTTCATCCTATACCCCCATTACACTCTACAAACTACTGTTTTCTAAACTCTAAAAGAGTTAATCTCCAACTTATAACCTAATGAAAATAATTTTTCCCCTCATATTGGTAGGTAGAAGACTATTCATAATACAAAATTGTGGTATAAGCCATCACATGACTACAGCAGAAAGATACCTCAGATTTCTTTTTTACAGGTACATAAAATATTTACATTAAAATATCTCGATATATAAATACTTTAAAATTCAGTATATAACCTATTACGAAAGAGAAAGAAAAATAATTTTTTGACTATTAAATTTTGACAACTTTTTCTTATAATTTTATATAATATTTTTTAAATAGTTTTCTATTTTTTTATTTTTTTATTTTTAATATTTTAATATCATTTAAAAAATGTCTCATTATATTATAAAAAAATATTATAAAAATTTAATACTCAAAATATCATAATATTCTCGTTCTGATCTCTTAGACAATCTGAAATTAAATTATACAATGTTATAGTTTCGAGAACGTGAGAAATCAAAACAGCAATCATGGTTGGAAAGACCAAAAATTCAAACATGTCATTCCCCAGCAACAGTAACATATGCTATGTAGTTCCTCTTTCACTTCTTTATGTCACATCTTGGTGTGCCACGGTTCCACGTTCAACAAAAATGGAGAAAGAGAAACGTTACTGTCATGAACTTTTTTTATGTTTTTGACTTTTCATTACATTTTCTTTTCATTTTATTCATTTTACACCTCAATTATTACATTAACTTTACATCTTTTTTATATTTTCTTTTCTCTTTTCCATCGCATCATCACCACCTCTATATCATGTTTTCTTCCCATCATTTTCTCACGTGTCAAATGACCATTTATGGTTTTTTTCCTATTCACATGCTTTTCAAAATTCATATGCTTTCATAATTATCATTTTCTCAGTTTGAATGGGTTAATCTGACAGAAGCTGTACTCAACATTGATTTACATTTAATATAATATAAAAAAAAAGTTAGGTTTAGATTTTGGTTTAAATTATTTTACAGTGGTTTAGTTGATAATAAAGCAGTGAAAGTGTCTTGCTTATGTCATCACATGAACTCAGCACTCAATTTTTTTTTTCAGGTACGTCTCGTGTTTCTCTTTTATATGTTTCTCTCTATCGAGAAAAACTTATATAGAAATGGAATTTTTTTTATTTGCCAAAGTGATAATGAATATAAATCTCTTTTAACCTAATCAACATATTAGGTGATTATAGTTGTCAAAAGTCTCAACATGGGACTTTTGAGAATTGCACAGCATTATAAAATACTATACGAAGTGTTACTTTATTTAACTTTTATTAAAGATAAAACGTAATTAATAAGAGAAGAAATTTCGTTAAAAATATTCGGTAAAATTCCTTAATGGTGAAGTTAACAAATATTTTACACAAATTAAATAAAGCAAATTCTTTCATGCATGTCCTAAATTACTTGCTTTTGATGGTCTCTTATTGTTATATTGTTATCAAGAATTAAAATACAGTCTTTTTGCCGTGAACTTAAGTGTAAATTAAAAAAGTTTTATTATTAAAAAAATTCATATTTTTTGTCAATCTTTTTTTTAAATTTGTTTTTAGAAAATACTTATAAATTTTATTATGAAAAAAATTATAGGACATTACTGTCATTTTTTTTTAAAATATTTTGTATAAAACACTTTTTGCAACAAATTTTATAAGAAATACTTACAAATTTTATAATTTTGTACGAAATAATTACTCACGAATGAATTACATGTAAATTAAAATTCTTAGAAAAAGTAGCAAAAAAAAGTTTTTTTTTAACTTTTTTAATAAATTTACAAGAAAATTTTTATGTAATATGAGAATTTTTAGCGGTGTATTGTATAACAAAAAGAAAACGCAAGAATCAAAATAAAATTGATGTAATATTACTTTATATTTATTTGTGGTGAATCTTTTATTTGCCTCTTATGTTTATGTATTTAAACCTCTCATCACTCTCATTCTATATCCTCATCAAAACCAAAACAACCTAGTCAACATTATGGCTTTTCCTCCACACATAGTAGAAGACTGCATGGGTCTCCTCAAACTCTTCAGTGATGGCACCGTTTTTCGTTCCAATATTAAGTTCCAAGAACAACCCTCAATCACCCAACAACACAACAACCTCGTACTCTTCAAAGATTACATCTTTCACAAAAAATTTAACCTCCACCTCCGTATCTACAAACCTAAACTTGATAACGACGATAATGGTGATGAGAGCAAGGAGAAGCTACCCGTGCTCATGTTCCTCCATGGTGGGGGCTTCTGCTTCGGCTCGTGCGCGTGGCCGCATATTCATGCATGTTGTGCGCGTCTCGCCGTGGATCTCCGTGCGGTTGTGGTGGCGCCGGACTATCGTCTGGCACCGGAGCACCGCCTTCCCGCGGCGGTGGAGGACTGCGTGGAGGCTGTGCGGTGGCTGAAGAGGCAGGGGCATGGCGGGGACGCGTGGGTAACGGGCCGCGTTGACTTTGAGCGCGTGTTTGTGTTTGGCGACTCGTCTGGCGGGAACATCGCGCACCACTTGGCGGTTCAGCTCGGATCCGGTTCGAGAGAGATGGACCCGGTTCGAGTACGAGGTTACGTGTTGATGGGTCCCTTTTTCGGTGGGGTGGTTCGGACCAAGTCCGAGGTGGGCCCACCGGAACAAATGCTGACACTTGATTTGCTGGACAGGTAAAGGTTGAAAATTCTGCTTATCTATGCTCATTCAAGATTTTCATTATTCAACTTCACTTTTCAAAAGAATCATTTTTTTATCATTTATGTAAATCTATATTTTAATATTTCAAAAATACCAATAATTAAAATATTATAATATCCGCTAGAGTTTGTTACATTATATTTTATTATAATTTAAATTAAGGTTAAATACATTTTTTCTTGATGATAAAAAATTGAAACTCATTTATATATGAAATTAAATTTTGATTCACAAAATTTTTAAATTATAGATATAGTTCTTTTAACTAAAAAATATTTTTCAAAAATATTTTTCAACTGACATAAAAAAATATGAAATAAGATAAACAACTCAAATATTAACGTATTTAATATATCAAAAAATTTTAATATAATTGAATTAAAATAATTATATCTTTGTTTTTTAAGTTTGGAAAGCAAAATATATTAAAATGAACAAATTTTAATTTTGCATTAAAGTTAACTACAAATTTATTTACCTATTTAAATTATTTATAGAAATTCAACCTACTACATTTTCATGCATGGATGAATTTTTCATGTAATATCGATACATTAATCATCTGAAATAAAACATTTTTTTATTAAATGTGAACAAGACTAATTAGCCTTCATCTTATCCTATAAGCACAATGTATTAGTCTAACCTTAAAACAATATAAGAATATATATATCATGTTTTAGTTTCTGGAATGTGAGGAAATCAAAAGATTCATCATAGTTTGAAGGACAAAAAATTCAATCATGTCATTCCCAAACCATAACACTTCTTTATGTCACGTCTTAGTGCAACGTTTAAGGCAGATAAAGTGGCATGGTGGAAAAAAATGGCATTCTAAACATTTGAAACTAATATAGATAACAAATATTTCAATTCATAGATATATAAGAAAAGTATCATATTACCAATAAATCAATATATAAGAAAAAAATAAGATATCATCATTGACAAATTATATTGGTGGACATCAAACATTATCAATTAAAACTTAAAAGCCTTTGTCATAAAATATTTGAGTTGAATATTCAAAAGTTAGATGGGTCGTATATTAAATGCAATGGAGAAATAAATGAAAAGAAATAAATAGTTGTCTATATTATTAAGTACAGCATTAGATTTTTCTTGTCTTCTAGCTTAATTCTATTTAAAGAAAATGAATTAATATGATAGTCCATGTGTAAAGCAACCTTTTTTCTTAGTTTGAAAAATACCTAATACCTATGATAGAATAGAAGTGGGTACACGATGAGAAAGTGATGAAAATTTGTACAACACCAAAAAAAAAAGCAACATTATTTAGCATGTCGACAATCACTTAAAATTCAATTCTCTTGTCATATCCTCAAACAATATAATCATTTAAAAACTTTCATCGAATTACAATCCACCTTTTTAGAGGCTTGCCTGATTCAACGAAACACATCATGTGAATTGTTCAAACCTATTATTTTCAGAACACTAATTTTTCTGAAAGACTTAAGACAGATTGAACAAAAACTTTAAATTCAAACATTGTTAAAAAAAAGGTTTTGATTATACTAATGAAGGTGTTGTTGAGGCAGATTTTGGAGGTTGTCGATACCTATTGGAGAGAGTAGAGATCACCCACTGGCAAACCCTTTTGGCCCTAACAGTCCAAACCTTGGAGGTGTGAAGCTTGATCCTATCTTAGTCATAGTTGGTGGTAATGAATTGCTGAAGGATAGGGCAAAAGACTATGCAGCAAGGTTAAAGGAACTAGGGAAGAACATTGAATACATTGAGTTTAAGGGCAAGGAACATGGCTTTCTCACTCATGATTCATCCTCACAAGTTGTCCAAGACCTTCTGCAAATCATCAAACACTTCATGCTTCAAAATTCTAATTAATGAAACACAAGATCATCAAAGGCTCTTGGTTACACTGTGTTCTTGTGAGGGATCATCTGATTGAACTTTGTCCGTCCATGCTTTCTGGTTTCGTAAAATAGTAATAAAATGAGTTAGGTTTAAAGTTCACTTCTTAATATGGCATCAAAGTCATGAGTTAGAGATGACAAAAATACTCGTGTTCGAAGGTATTCGTAGGGATAGTTAGTATCTGCAAATATTTATTATCTGTGAGTAGTGAATAACAGGTATTTTAATACCCGTTTATAAACGAGTTGGTGCGAGTATCCTACTACATGTACTCGCAGATATCCATTACACGCAAAACATTAAAATTTAACTTATATTTTATTATGTTAAATTTAATAAAAAATAATTTTTAATTATTTTTAATTTAATTTATATTATATTTTTAATTTATATATTTTTATATATATAATTTATAAAATATTTTTATTTTAAATATTCGCGGATATGCGGATATCCCCCGATACCCGCGAGTTTTAAAAAAAATGCGGGTATTTTTAAACGGGTACCAGATGAGTATACAAGCGGGTAACAGGTGAATTTTTCTTTTTTGGGTCGGGTAGCGAGTGAATTTTTTTTTTTCGGGTCGGGTAGCGAGTAAGCATTATATGAAATTAATGTTTCTTGAGTCTATTGTCTCACTCGCTACCGGATCACTTATTAATTTTTAATCTCACACAAGAAATTAGTATACCTCGACGTGAGAGGATATGTTAGAAATCTTACATCAACTAGAGATAAATAAATTTTATAATATATAAATGGATGAAAACCTCACCTTCAAATCCAGTTTTGTAATTCACTTTTTAACAAAATAAAGATAGCTTGCGTGTTTTCTTTTGATATAACAAAAATTAAAATTTCCATATGCAAATGATGAATTTATTATAACATAGCAGTGTATAATTATGCACTAAAAAGTATTTATCATACTGCAGAAAACTAATATATCACACACCACATTTGTTTGTATCGATATTGTTTGGTGGAAACTGGTCTTAAATGTTTTAAACAAAGACTTGAGTCCAAATTCTTTTGTATACGAGAAATATAATTAAGAAACAGGATTTTACTAAAAGTGACGGGTTAGATTCCTTTGGCAACACGCATAGCATATTAACAAAAATTGTACATTTCATTGATAATGTAAATTGCAATTATTATACTAAAAATATTATTTGCTAAAAAAACCCTATTAATAATAAATAAATTTTTACAGTGATAAATTGAATATTTCTTTTGGGACAATAATCATACTTAAGAAATGGCCAATTAACCCATCTAATTTTAACAAGAAATTTCTGTATTGAAAATACTACTAAAAATTCTCATATTATATGAAAATTTTCTTGTAAATTTATTAAAAAAAATTATAAGAAAACATTTTTTTCTGCTATTTTTTCTAAGAATCTTAATTGACAGGTATATCCTTCGTGGATAATTATTTCCTACAAAATTATAAAATTCGTAAGTATTTTTTACAAAATTTGTTTGTTTTATACAAAATATTTTGCAAAAAAAATGACAACAATTTCCTGTAAATTTCTTTTCATAACAAAAATTGTAAGTATTTCCTGTAAAAAGAATTCAAAACAAAATTAACAAAAAATATAAAGTTTTTTAATATATATCCAGGTCTTTCAACTCCATTCTCATATTTGTTTTTGTTTTAAATTTAAATACATTTAATTTATTAGATAATCTAGTAAATTTGTATTATTATTTTTTATTTCGTAACTTATTTCTAATGCACACATTTCATTATCGTAACTCTTTTCTATAATTATTTTGACCTTTATTTCATTATTATTTAATACTCTTAATTAATATTTATAAAATTATGATGTTACTTTTATATCTAACATTGAAAAGAAGAATTTTTTTTTTCTTTTACATAGAATATTATATACTATCATGTTTTTTTTTTAGATATTTATGTAAAAAAAATATTTAATTAATATTTGAAGTAATAAAGACACGAATACATGTATATTATTTCTTCAATGGAGATAAAAATATGACGAAAATTTCACATTCATTAGATAGAAGAATGAAGATGATTTTTTCCTTTAAAAATGGTATGAGATACTCAAAACTCGCACAAATCCTGCCCTAATCCATTACCATATCTAATCATACATATATCGAGTATAGGATTCTAATAACATTATGTTAATTGATCTAATACTCAAAAATTCATAATTGAACATGTTTAATGAAAGTAATAAAGATAAATTCAACGTTTCTATAAATAATTAAATTGTATGTGAAAATTATATAGCCAATCACTACTAGCTGAGTATAAATAAATTTTAGTTTTGATAAATAAATAAGAAGTTATTAAAAATGTGATTTTATTAAATTTGACATATGGTTCACAGAGTTTGGTCGAGCCATAATTGAAGAAGGTACGTAGCACGCGTAACATGTCCTCCATTCCATTGAAATGGATTAGGATACATTAAATTTTCTGGGTTTTCATATTACATTTTTGTTACACATATGCTTTTATTCAATTTTTCAATAATTTTCTTTGGTTTAAGGGACCTACATTTGTACTCATCACTTATAAATGAGGGGACAGCTTTCCTTTTTGCTTTTTTTTTCGTTAAATATCATAAGTAAATAAGTACATCCAATATGCCCGAGAAAAAAATAAGCAAAATTATGGGAAATTATCATTTACTTTATTTGTGGTGTTAGACAGAGTACCAATCTTTTTTTTTTAAATATATAGTCATTAAAAAAAATATCATGAGGTTGACACATTATATGTTAGAGATAAAAAAGTATTCTAATTCCATTGTTTATATAAATCAACTTAAAAAGTTCGTTATATATTATAAAAATTACTGTATTTGAAGTGTTGTTACTCTTGATTAATAAAAATTATTATATTTGAAGTATGAGTGTCGAAGGGAGTTTAATATTCATATAAGTTGAGTTAAAAAAAGGTTCAGTACTGTCAATCAGTATATATTCACATTATTGTTCACTTTAGAATATGAAATTATGTCATGATTTTATTTTTTAAAGACATATCAAAGGGTGAAGGGTGGAAAAGAAATGTAAACCACCTTAGGATTCTACTCTTAAGTGATGTAATGTAAGACTATTAGATGTGATAGAAAAAAAAACAAATAAATATAATAAAAAATAATGAAATAAATGATTAAAAAATTATAAAAGATCATTGGCATTGAGTTATATATCAACTTATTTTCAATTTTGATCAAACAGCTTTAATCGACGTATTAAATGAATAAAGTTCAATTTGATCCATATTTAAAAAAGTTATACTTTTTTTACTCAATCCAACTCAAACTCATGTTAAATTAGGTTGACTAGTGAGTTTGATCATATTTTGATACAAATTTAAAGTATCATTTATGAATGTTTAGTCTCAAAAATATGTTTAAAATAAATCAAATGATAATTTTGTATAATCTAATAGATAAAAATAAAGTGAAATATATTTTATATTTTTTTATTTTTTTAGTTGTTTGTGTTACAAAGTATCTTTATATATAATCATATTAAAAAACAGTTTTCCTAATTTGTCTATAATATTTTAAAATCATAATACAAAATTCACATTACAGAATACTAATATAAAGCCACAAATAAATTAAAACCCGACGAAAAAGGAAAATAACAAAAGATATTCTCAAGTAAATTTGAAAAGAAAAAAAACGTCTACCTTTTATGTATAATTAGGCAGTACTATTTAAAATGTTTGATTTTACATAATCAAACTTTTGTAATTGAAAGAGTTTTAAATTTTAATACAATGTGTAGTAAACAATACATTTAATCATCTTATTATATAAAAAAGAAAATAGTATACATATTTTTATTTGTAAAATAATTATAAAACAGTGCTATAGAAAGTACAAACAAAAAGTGCAACGTGGCCTGTGTTTTGGCCAGAGTAGTTAATGTATTTGATTTATTATTTTAGTTGAAAATGATTGACTTAAAAATTGGTAGTGTTTTTTTCTTTACATAGTACCTTATTAATCCATTACAACCATGAGGTCTCACAACATATCATGAAAAGGCATATTATTTTTTGTACTGTGATTGGACTACCTCGTACTCTCCAGTAACATATATTTGTGTGCAATGTGCAATGTGCAATGTTTTTCAATAATTAAGGACAATTACTTCAACGGCGATTTAGAGTGCAAGTAGAATCAAAAACTACACAAGTAAAATAAGAATTATTGATATTTAAATATGGGTTAATATATTTTTAATTTCTAAATTTTAAGGTGATATTAAAATTTATTTTTGTCTCAAATTTTGATACTAGATTTCAAATTTAAAAATAATAGATATAATTTTTTCAATATAACTACATTAAAGTTTTTTGACGTGTCAAACAACATTTTAAATTAATGTTTGAGTTGTTTACACCATTTAACACATTTAGTACGTTTCATCTCAAAATATCAGAATGTCATATAATTTAGCATGTGAAAAAAAAAATAGATGAGTTAAGATAACTGCATTTATTCATTTTTAAAGTTTATATACCAAAATGTATTAAAGTTTGTGACAAAGTCGAATTTTAATTTTATGTCCAAGTTTAGGAACTACAATTTTATTTAACTCTTCAAATATTTACACCATTTAATACGTTTAACACTTTTCATCTCAAATGTCAGAATGTGATATAGTTTATTATGCAGAAAAAAAAAATTAAAGTAGTTGAGCTAAAATAACTATATTTATTCATTTTTAAAGTTTAGATACCAAAATGTATCAAAATTTATGACAAAGTTGAATTCTTATTTTATGTCCAAGTTTAGAAACTACAGACTTATTTAACCCTTCAAATATTATATATTTAGAAAAAAAAGTTGTTTTAAGATTTAAAAATAGCAAAAATGAATGGTTAAGGTAAAAAGTAACTCTTATAAAGTTACTTAAGAATAACCCTAAAGGATGTCTTTTCATTCTAATTTTTCATATTCTTTTCATGTAATGTTTTTTAAAAGCATGTTTTCATATGCCTAGTTTCACAAGACTAAGTTGGAGACATCATAGAAGCCAAATACTAAAAATCGAATATGATATTCTAACACTTTGAGAGAATTATTATACTACACTTCCAATTTTAGGAATGTGAAAATTTTAAAACATGAGAACGACATCATGCATTGTTGACAATATTTACTCAAAACTATGATGTGTATTTTGTACAATTTGTCCAATACCCAAAGTTGTGATCCAAACATAAGAGAAATTCAAAACTAACTAATGTTAAGCACACTCCTCCAAGCTTCATAAGACACGCTTCCATCTATGTCTTGTACCAATGTCTTAAAATGTGAGACATAATATCTTCAAAATTTTAAGAATAACTAAATTATTGTTCCCAAGCAAAAACTTTTGTTTATTTCTCTTTTATTTTTTGGAGTCTCTAATAAATATTTTATATTTATGGTTGGATAAATTTATGCTTTGTTGGTTTTCTATTTGTTTACATGATTTATTTACTCTCATCATTATTTTAGAGCTCACTTTCACTATCAACATTGTTCCGATTCCGACGGCAGTCATCGTTAGAAATAACCATCGCATTCCTAAGGTATTGTCCGCTTTTGAGCATTTGAGTTTCGTCACGATTTTGTCCTTAAAAGACGTCTCAAAGGGTGAAGAGAGATAGAAGTATTTAAACTTCGTTTGACTTCGACTCCTAAGCGATGTTGGACTTATTAGGTGTACCAGAACAAATACCTTTTTATTACTAATGTATTTAACTAAAAATGTTTTGATGTAATTCATCTCACTAAAGAAGGTGTTCAAAAAGACTATATTTGTAAAGAGGACACATAGTTTAGGCTCCTTGAGAGGTGAATTATTTCACAGAGTGAAGATTGCAAATTTATCACACTCACACTACCAACAAGACACTATAAAACCTCATACAAAAATTTATTTTACAAGTTTTAGAAAATTTATTTCCAGCATTCCACCTTAAAGATATGCAGAAGGAAAATAATAAGGTGCCAAAAGCAATTTGCTCTTATTGGACTTCAAGTAAGCAAATAATAAATACTGGGCCCAATGTTTGAACACAGCAGTTGTTTGATAACGCATAAATAGTGGGAAAGACTTTAATGTTTTTTAACTCACATTTTAAAAAGAATATGTAAAAATTTTATATCTATAACAATATATAAAGATGATTATCTTTTTTTTTCTTTACATTTTAAAATATCAATTTTATCATTTAAAATATAATTATTTATTAATTTTTTTAAAATTGAGCGTTAATTTTACAAACTTTTGTATAGAATTATCTATCTCTGTTTTTCTCTTTTTCTCTATTTATCAACCATTATATATTTCACTTTAATTTTATTTTATATATTAACATAATAACATTACATTATTATCACCTACAAATATAATATCACATATATTTAAAATATGCGTACACACACGATAACGTCTGTGTATGCTAGTAATCTATAAAAAGAATTACCGACTTTCTCTTTATTTTTTCAAAAAAATAAATAAATGGGTAATTAAAATATTTACAAATATTAATCCCAAATACAATTAGAGTACTTATATACTCTTTTATATTCTCTTTTGATATTTATCGTAGATTTTATCCACTTAAATTTATTTTGTCATCCCAACACATTATATAGGAAACCTAACTTGTAGTATAAGATATACCAGTATAAATTTTTGGCTTTTTCATCCTCTTATCGGATGAAATGAAAAAAAAAAAGTTACAGTTTCTATTTCTATTTATTTATTATTTATAAAGTTTGAGATAACACCAAGTATCATAGATATATCAAAGTATTGAATCCTAAAATTTTATTGTAACTTTTATTTTTGAAAATTAATTTTAAAAAATAAATAAATAAACAGAAAGTGTATTATTTTTCACCATTATATTTATTTAAATATTAATTTTACGAAGTGAAAAAGTCTCTCATTGATCAAAGAATAATTTATTCTTTTTAGTTTTCCATTCTCTCCTTTATAAGATCAAAGAAAAAGAAAGAAAATGATTATTTAGTATTCAAATGACACAAACTATTATTATTAGTATATTTACAAGATAATTATTATAAAAAATATTAAGTTTATCATATGTAAATTTATAATTAAATTGATATTTTACTGTTCATATGCAAATCTTGGTGATTCTAATAAAATCTTTTAAATTTTCTTTATTACTTAGTTATTTTAGTTTCTAAAAACCTTTTTCTTGTTTTTTTTTTATATGTGTACATATTGTGTGCATATTTCTATTTTTAATATACTAGCTTATTATTTTTAAAATTTTCTTATTTTTTAATATTAATCTTTAGAAAATAAAAAAATATATATATAATAAACAATACTCAATTAATTATATTAGGTTTGCTAACATCTCTATATATTATTTATATATATATATATATATATATATATATATATATATATATATATATATATATATATATATATATATATATATATATATATATATATATTCCCTTGTTTAGATCCAGACCAACACTTGAAAAATTTGTACGTAATAAACTAATATGTCATTAAAAAAAATTAATAATGAGGATAAAAAAATTATACAGGTTTACATTATTTAAAAAATTATCAAATAATTTAATTTCAACGTGTAGTATAATATTTAAAAATATGTAAATATTTATTATAACATAACAATAACCAACAAAGTTTAAACGATGTGAAGTTTTATAAGATATTATCATGAAATTTAACCCTTAGATGGATTAAATTTTTTAAAATATAATTTGATTAACTTTTATATTATGTAAATTGTAATATGCCATTTAATAACATAATACTACTAAGTAAAACTTCACGTAGTCAATAATTCATAGGAGTTAGAGATAAATACTATTGTATTATTACAATTATTTAGAATAACTATACTATCATATAACAAGTTTCACATCAACATAGTTTAAAAAATTAAAAGTTGACCACACAACTATAACCATTTTCAAAAGATAAAAGCTAAACCTAGCTTCCACGATTCTATATCTATACAACCAACCAGTGAAAGACCTACGTGTACATGAGGATGGACAAATATCCCTTAATTTTATTAAAATTATCACAATTGAACATCATTATTGTGTTTAATTATTTTATACTATTGTGGGTATGCAATTTTAGGATCTTAACTATCGTTCTACAAAGATATATAGTCTAGTCAGTTGCTTCTTTGTATGTATTGTTTGAATCCAACTAATTTATTCTCTAGTTTTGATAAGACAAGGCTAATTGAATTTGCAAAGTTTTATCCACAAATTTTTCTACAATTAATTTAGTGATGTTTAATAATAAAATTGAGACATATATATATATATATATATATATATATATATATATATATATGCATAGTAATATAGAATTTTTATTTTGAAAAGAATCCTAAATTTTTATGAGAAGTTGGTTGAAACTAAAAGACATTATTTATACATTAGTTTACCTTCTTTTGAAGATAGCAATTTTTCTTTCTTTCTTTTTTTATATAAAAAAAGTAAGAATTAGAACAAAATATATAGATAATTTAGGATAAAAAATGACGATGACTTTGGGAACCAAATTCCGAAAGAATCTTTGGGAGAGATTCTCGGTCCTCACACAATCTAAAGGCCATTAATATAAAATTTTAGAACATCATAAAAAACAAAAAATTTCATAACAAATGATCAAAATCAAACTTAAAAAAAAAGAAAATAATAAAAATCAAAACTTTTAAAAGTAAAACCTCTTCAAAATAATTTCCGTCCTTCTACTTGTATATCGTCTTGGGACTTCAAAACTCTTGAATGGATAAACTAATTGTATAGGTTGTTATAGATGTTATAGATTCCAAAACAATACTTTTAAAAAATGTGTCGACCAGTTTTCGAATTTTGAAAAAAGTTTTTTGTTGAGGCGCCTAAAATTATGAGTAAATGTGTTTGAAATTGTTGTTGATAATAATTGTGGGACATGGAAAGATATGGTAGTTTCTCTTTAATTAACACGTTGTTTTCATACCTACTTTCAATTTTCTTTTTTTTGTTCTCAATAATTAATATTTATTTATTTCTTAACAAATAAGAAATTACTCCGTCTCTGTTCTCGTGGGCCATCATGTGCTTTAATTTTGCTACATTTTTTGGGCCACCATCTCGCTTCTTAAATTCTCTTACATCAAATTCCTTTTATTAATCTAATTATTAAAATATAATGTTGTACTATTATAATTATTTGTTAAATTTCATCAAAATTGAACAAATTTTTGAATAATATATAAATCTATATAAAAAAAATATTAAATAATTGCATATTAATATATATTTTTGAAAATATGATTTATGTAAAAATATTATAAGACGAGGTTTTGTATCTACAATAGACATTAACCAATGAGATGATGATTAGACGGAAAACTGGGAAGTCTTAATAGCATGATGAGTATGTCAAAAAGAAAGTGAAAAGGGTCACCAAATCATAATTAAATCATTGAAAATAACTTATTTAAATGAACCAACTTTAAATGACTTCTTTATTTTACAATAAAAAAAGTATAACTATACACCAATAACTAATACAAAAGAAAACTATGCTAATTTTGCCTAAGTGAATAACGGTTTCTGCTTTTACTTGTGATTGGTTCACGAGCATGGACGGTTCTTTTTGCTGCATTCCTAATAGGTTTAGAAGAGTTCATCAATCAATTATAATGAGACTTAAATTGTTACTACTATTATTATTATTATATACAGGGTTTTAACGTTATAACAATATATAAATAAATTTACTGTTTTTATTCATATTTCAAAATACTAATTTTATTTTTTAAATTTAAATTATTTATTAAATTTGTTAATATTAATTGTTATTTTTATAATTTTTTTATAAAATTATCTATCTCGATTTTTTTTATTAACGGTTATTCTCTAATTCTTTTTTATATATTTCACTTTATTTTTAATAAATATATTTTTATTTTATATATTATCTTAATAACATTACAATATCATTACCTACTAATGTAATATCATGCATATTTAAAAAATGTGTACACACAGACGTAATAATAGTTGTGCTTACGCCAGTATAAATAGTAATGTTTACTTTTAAGTTAAATATAAATAAAATGAACTTATATATATATATATATATATATATATATATATATATATTTTGTTTATTTATTTTTTTAATTTCCTATTGCAGCGTGCTTTTTTTTTTCTTCTTTAATCTCTATTTTAATTGAATTTAAAAGTGTCTCTATACATAAAATTCAAAGTGTGTCATACATAAAACATTTCAAGATTTAAGTTAATTGATTGATGTATATATAAATTGTTATACAATATGAACATTATCCTTAAATTGGTGTCAATATTACGTATATCGACATTTTGACATTTAAGTTATTAGTTGATGCAGACATGAATTAATAAACAAACTTTTATAATTTTCATTTATTTATAATGAGCTTTTGATAACATTATCCTAGATTGGTGTCTAATATTATCTTAATTTCAAATTAGATATTAATTTTATACTTTAATAGTATTTATTTGAGATTAGTTATATCATATTATGTGATCTATTTATTTATATTTTAAGGGGTTGCTTTTTACTTGAGATTGATTTAGTTACTTATTGCTACATTAACCAAACTACTAAGAAAATTCAAAACACCTTCGCTCGAACATTTTCTTACTGATAACTGCAATCATATATAACCTTTCATATAACACTTTATACTTACACAAAGGAAATTAATTGTGTGGTCTTACACATATAGTTTGTATGGTCTTACACATTCTAAAATCTTAAGCACTATTGTCACATTTCAACGAAGGAGTGACATCTTACACATTTAAAATAATATCTGACACTTGTTAATTTTTAACGTCATCTAGAAATAGGAACAAAAAATAATGATTTTGAGAATATATAAACCAAACTGTGACTAAATTTCAATCATAACCATTTTCAAATTTATATCAAACTTGAAAAATCAAAAACATATTTTTTTCTTGTTTTAACATCACTCACTCCAGAAAAAAAAGAGAATTGTCTTAGATTCTTTCTTAAACAATATAAACTTAAATAAGAACACACACAATTTATCAAATACAACTAATACAAAATACTTTTTTTCCTTTCCACATTTATACCACAACGGTTAACTAATAATCACCGTATATAAGCATATACATATTATAACTATCTCCAAGTTTTAATTTCCAAAATATGCTTGGAACTTCATGCACCATTGCATAAAATCACACATTCACATTGTATTTTACATATTTTTTTAATATGCAATTGAAGTAGATAATAAAATTAATTTCTCTCACCCATAAGCAAAGCTTCTCCTACATATTTCCAACATTCGTATTAAATTTTCAATAGCCCTAAGTGTCAAACCATTCAACAACAATTTAATTATCCTCTAATTTTAAGAAAAGTTAAATAATTATTTTTTTAATCAAATAGTAAACCTATTTATGAACTTTCTATTTTTGATTGTCTATTTATAGTTTATCTATACCCAAAATTTATTACTTACAGAAAACATTAAACCAATAGAAACATACCCAAATTAAGATATCAATAAGGGTCTATTGTACCAAGTCTTGGAGATTTTGAGTTTGAATAACAATGTAAATGAAAAAATAAAAAAAATCATTTGAGAGAAAATCTCATTAAAAAAATTCAAACTAAATGTTTGAGGGAAATATTTAATTCCACTAACATGCTACCAAAAAATATATACACATATACAATATTCTTTTCCTATCAGTCCTACGTTCTTGCCACCCTTAAAACAAACTTTTATAGTAATCCAAATAGTTGATTTTTTTTAAGATACAAAATATGATCTCATTATGCTAAAAACTAAAGTGTCAAATTGCAGAAAATAAAGAAATTATTAATATAGTTAGGGAGAGGTAATATAATCACATTTAAAATTTTACGAACTATCCTTATTCTGTTTTCTCTTCCACGTTGTCCTGCATTTCTATAGCTGTATCAACACAAAAACTATGAAATTTTATTTTCATGAAAATATTAAATATTTTATTTATTATGTAGGAGTTGTATACACGTTTTCTTTTTCGAGATGCGAATCACAAAGCTTCATAAACAAATAAGTATGGTCAAAGAACACAAACTTCATGGGAAGAAAAAAAAAATTTGAACCAAAAAAACAAAATGTAAGATTGATATGTGACAATTTTTTTTAAATTATAAAAAAAATTAAAAATTAAAAAAAATTTAAAGATCACGTGACACATTATTAATACTGTACAACTAAAAAAAAACTGATTGCAACGAATTTTTTAAAATAGAGACTCAATTGAGTTAAATACAAATAAGAACTTACTTAAATTTTTGCTAAGGACCTCTGATTTAACCTAAAATTTAATAACGAAAAGAGAGAGTAAATGATAAAATGCTTTCAAACATACTTCGAACTAATTAAAAACTATAAATTCTCTGTATTTTAATGGGGGAAGATTTCAATTCACACCGAAATGGTAAACGAAAATTTTACATTATAAACATTTTTTTTTACTTTCTAATTTATTATTATTTTAAATGGGTTATGATTAAAAATGTGACTGAGTTGAAAATTATTTTTATTGGCATTGTCATTTTAATTGACATTATTAAAGTTTTTTGTGTCTCTAATTATTTATTATTTTAAAATATCAAGAAGGTGTTACTTAATAATATATTAAAAAATAACATCTTATGAAAAATTTAAAGCTTTAATAAAGCAATGTTTTATTATAATAAGAATCAATATAATTATTTGTTTTTAAAATATACGATTTGTCTTAAATAACGAGGAAAGGGAAATTGAACAGTATTATGTTACTTTAAGAAAAAAATGATTATGATTTTTTACATAAAGTTGTTGAGTTTAAATTTTGGAGAGAAATAAGATGCATGGACGAGATTTAACTAATTATTGTAAAAGATAAAAATAGAATTATGAAATGTGAAAAAAAAATATAAATATATATTTGGTTTTCTTTTCATTAATTTTCTTTTTTTTTAAATGAGTCAAAATATGAGTTGTCCTAATGGATCGAATTAAAAGATTGCAATTAATTCAAAGAAAAAATTAAATTAAAACAATTTTTAAATGGCCATCGACGACAGATCAAAGGGATTGTTCACAGTATTAGTTATAAATAAAATAATAATTTTATTTGTAAAATGTTATTAAAATATTTGGAAATCTCATTGATATTTGAAAGATTTGAATAGTTTTTGTACTGATATTGTATTTTCCTATCATATAACTCCAGAATTAAAAAAATAAATATCATATGTGTCAATAAAATTTAGGATTTAAATTATTTTTCTAAAATATTTATGTTTCCATATTAGGTTAATTTTAAAGATTTAAATAACATTCCAAAAATGTTCGGATTCATTTATTATTTTAAGGAGCAGTATAATAATAACGAAGTACTGAATTTAACAAACTAAATTGACTATTTATTTAGTTCGATATTTACAATTTTACTAATATTTATCATCAATTGCATAAATGAGGTAAAGCTGTTACATAGACTCCCTTTGAATAGTCGACTTGAAATGTTCATAGAACAAGTTTTTCAAGACAAAAAAATTTACTTAAAATGAGTTATTTATTTTATAAATAATTCAAATAGATTTGGTCAGAAGTTATTTTAAAATTTATGAATCAAGTTATTTTATAAATTTATGTATCAAATTATTAGAAAAGATACAATTTTTTGATTGAATACAATTTTTTTAAGTTACGGGTACATAGAGATTAAATAGGTTGTCTCGTTTCATATATTTAAATTTAAATGTTAGTTATAAATAAAATATATTTTTATTGATAAATGTATGAGATGAGAAAAGAAAAACAATGATTGGAAAAAGAAAAAGGATAATTATATAATTATATAATTATTATAATAAAAAAGCAAAGAAAAGCTGTGAATTCCAACAAAGGTCCTTGAAACAACTCCGGAATTTGAACGTTCCTTTATCTCTCTTTCTCTCTCTTTCTTATTTTCTGTCTCTCTCTCTTTCTCTCTCTTTGGGGAGAGAGATCAATCAGCCACAGTTTCCCCAACAAACAAAAAAAATCAGATAACCCAGATAAAACAAATCCCCAAAACACCAATTAAAATATCTAGGGTTTCTGAAAAATAATAAATTCCATCTTTCTTTTGATTTTTTATGCCTCGTCTTTTCCTTCCCACCAAACACCCTTCCCGCTCCCCCATTCTTTCGTTCCAAGAAAACAACGATTCAACTATTTCAGGATCGGTTGCTGGTTGCTGATTGCTGATTGCACTTTTTTCCCCCCATTTTTTGTTCCTAATTTTATCCGGAGAAGGTGAATTTTCTGGAAAAATTTGCGTCTTTTCTCCTTCTTGTCGCCTTCGCCGCGGCTGCTATTGATTTTTCGACGGAAACACCTTCAAGGTTGGTTCTGATTTCTTTTTTTGGGGAGGGGAAGTTTTGGTTTTGAATTTTTCGGGTTTGGAGAAAAAAGGGCCGGGGATAACGATTAAGGTCGTTTCCCGAAAGGGGAATTAAAAAAAAATCGATTTTTAGTTCTGGGGTTGTTTTTTTTTTGTTCTTTTTATGCTTTGAATGCTTTTCCTTATTCTTTTTCTGAAATTTTTTGATTGATTGTTGGTTGTTATTGTTATTGGATTTAACATGGTGGTTCTAATTTTTTGTTGCAGGTTTTTTTGTTATTTGTTGATCCGACGGTGAAGGTGATTGACAAGAGGGAGGCGAAGACAGAGGGGATGTCAAAAATAAATACCAATTTTTTTTCGATTGATGGTTATTTTTGTATGGTGATTTGTTTTTGAATTTGGTGAAACGTTGTTGGTGATTTTAAGTGGTTCAAGGGTTTTTTATGCATTTTTGATCTATGGCTTCGAAAGTAGTCCCATCTTCCAGGGATTTGTTGAAATGTTGCAATTGTGGATGTGGTTGCTCCATGATATCTCAATCTTCGGGGGTTTGGATTCGATCTGTTAAACGAAAACATGACGAGTTCAAAATGGATGGTCAATTGGCCATGCCTGCGTTTGCAAAGGTCGAAATTGAGAATGAATGTGTGGCCTTGCGTGAGATGGTGAGTATGCAGCAGAAAACCATTCAAGATTTGAATGCTGAGTTGGAGGAGGAGAGAAATTCTTCATCAACTGCGGCAAATGAGGCCATGTCAATGATATTGAGGCTGCAGAGGGAAAAGGCAGAGGTTCAAATGGAGGCGCGCCAATTCAAGCGTTTTTCGGAGGAGAAGATGCAACACGATCAGGAGGAACTTCTATCTTTGGAAGATTTGTTGTATAAGAGGGAACAGATCATTCAGTCACTTACTTGTGAAGTTCAGGCTTACAAACACAGGTTGATGAGTTTTGGTCTTAGTGAGGAAGAGGCTGAGGGTGATCAATATGAACTTCCACCCTATGAATATCCTCCTTTGAAATGTAATGTGATGCATGGTGCTACTGATGCTGGTAATGATGACACGGATATAGAGAAATATGCTTTTGGTGAAACTCCTACTGACCAATTGAGGAACTTGGAAAATAGGATTTCTCAAATGGAGAAAACTCCCACTTATGCTCAGATGGATGGGGATTTTACAGGGAAAAATAGTCTAGAGAAAGTAATTGTTGGACATTCTCCAAGAAGGAATAAACATTCTAGGAGACTTTCCTGTGACTCAACATCAATTGGTGGGATGGTTAAAGAAGCAGGACCCGAGTATATGATGGATTCTCCCAACCGCAATAGTAACAATAAGAGAGATTATTTCTCGAAGTCAGAGGAAGCTTCCAAGGTAGATAATGCATCAGAAGGTGATGATACCAGTGACAGAATTTATACAATCGACTCTGTTCATTGTGGCGCACCATATAACGGTTTCACAGATTCTAAAGCTGGAACTATTGATTTCGAAGATTATGCAACCACTCCAATGGAGTCAGGGAATCATGGTACTGAATTTGAGGATCCCTATGTAAAGAAGCTTTACATGAGGCTTCAGGCACTTGAGGCTGATAGGGAATCAATGAGGCAGGCAATCATTTCAATGCGCACGGATAAAGCACAACTGGTGTTGCTGAAGGAAATAGCTCAACATCTGTGCAAGGAGATGTCACCACGAAGAAAAATGGCAAAGAAACCTAGTTTTGGAGGCAACTCTGCATTATTTTCAATTGTTAAGGTAATTTATTTAATGATCGTAAGGGTTACTTACAGTACAAATATATGATGAATGCTTTTCTGCATATATATGATGAGGAAGTACACTTCCTATTTGACCTATCCATGTTTTAGGAATGTCTCAAGGTTGCATTTAGATAATTAAGCTGTTACATCACCCTGCTTATTATCACTTGTTGCCCCTCGGTTTAAATTTGTTGCAAGTGATTCTCAGCTAACAAAGTGCTAGATTTTGAAAACATGCATATATTTTGATGAAAGCTTTGAATTGAAAATAAAACTTATGCCATTTCATCTCTTTGTGTTCAGTGGGTTTCTTCAATTGTTTTCTGGAGAAAGAGAGCTCATCAAAGCAAGTAAGTTATCACTACTCTTCTGTGTTCAGAGGATCTCATAAATTGTTTTTCTAATTCTAGTGGCCTTTTCTAATGAATCATAACGCCTATAATAAAATATTAAGAATTGAGTCATATCTTTATATTGTGAGGTTCATCACTTGCCTCTGAAACTTAACTGTGGCAGACTTGGATGATCAAAGAATTGAGCATGTTTAACATGCACTAGACTTGGAGTTTGATTCTTTTCTTTTCCTTTAAAGGGATATTGTTGGACCAACAAATAATTCTAGAAAGAGGAGTGCTGCTAGTAGCAACACAATTTCAAAGACACTTTTATAACACATACTACCATTGCTTAAAATTTATGAATAACTACAAAATCAGAATAGAGATCATTAAAATAGAAGTGAAATCCTTGGGAAGAAATGGATGATGATCTAAAATGTTTGTGAGTGTAGGTTTATGTTTGGTCTACCACCTGAAAGTGTTGGCTTGTTGATGCTCCTGGACAAAGGAACACGGGCAAGACCATGGAGATGCGTTTCAAGTACACAAGTGGGGGATTAACCTTTTGAATTCTGTGGTCAAATGTGGGAGCATCAACTGAAACTGAATTTCAGTAACACTACTCTACTACTACAATGATGAGATTTTGCTTTTTCCCACATGGATCGTGAAAACTTGTGTATTGTGCAGTGTTGTTTTATTGCTTTTACGTGAGGTTGAGAGTAATTTGTTGGTTGATTGGTGAAACTTGGATATATGATGTGACATACGACCATTCTCGATCGTATGATTTTGTTGGAATTCATTCAGTGCGAGGTTGTACATAACATATTGCTGCAAGTTTTCTCACGCTTCGTGAAGCAATGTCTATTCAAAATCTCTCAATTTTACTACTAACTACTGCTTTTTATGTTATAGTGTTACACATTCTTAAATTCATGCCATGTATGGTGATGTAAATTCATATTAAATTCTTTTGTTCAAATAAAGACATGCCATGCTTTTTCATTTTTCTTTTAATTCTTCCATCTTCTAGTTTATGCTTTTCTCACACTACTTGATCCATGGATTATGTTGTGAATAATTGAATATTGACATAGAAACAAAACTTTGACTAAAGTAGGTTTGATGAATTTTTGTAGCTGCCTTTTGCTTACCATTTCCATTCTTTTCAAGTGTTGCCAAAGTTGATAAGGTTTGCACATTTTTTGAAAGAAAGAAAAGAAAGAAGTAGGCTTGACTGAGTTTGAGGAGGCCATAGAAATGCCAATGAATATATTATTGTAAATTAAATTTGAATTTTATAATCCTTTTAATCAAACACATACATGCATATTGTAATATGTTGTCCACAATCAAATTTTGGTTGATAACTTTTTCACTTCTGGAACTATTACAGACCTGAATCTTATTTTAGAAGTGAACAAAAAAAAAAGTATACAATGAACAAAAAATTATGATGGTTGAATCAAAATTTTGAAGAGAATTAATTATAATTTTTATTGAAAATTAAGAAATAAAAAATATAGAGTCATTTAATTTAATTTATTTAATTTCAGTTTTACTTAACTGAACATGAATTTAATAGTGTAATTGCCTAGAAGAAAAAGACGCATCAGTCCCCAGAATGGTACAAATATTATCTTCTAGTTCTTAAACTTAATTTTCTACATATACCGTTTTAATTTGTTAGTCCTTATAAACACATTATTTTTAATCTCTACTAATTCCTAACCTTTAAATTTAAACCGATCACATATAAATAATTTGTACAAGGACTAAACAAAATAACTTTTAATGTGAGGATTAATATTTTGATATATTTTAGACTTTGATACATGATCTCCAAATTTTAATATAAATAAATATAATTCTTTTTACTTAATGGCTGGCCACATTACGTAAGTTCAACCTTCTTCTGAAGCAAACTTTAAAAGTTTTTCTCCCTTATAATTAACAAATTAAAAACGATGTGAGGGACATGATTTTAATAAATGTTATATTTTAGGTGACTTTTCTGAAATTTAAAAACACTGTTTTAATCATATTAATCTGTATCTATTTATATATATATATATGAACGTATTGGATGTGTCAAGTGTTATATGACCTTTTGACTGAGTTTAAACATTTTAAATGGCATAATCTTTAACGAGTAGTTAACCAATCATAAACAAATCATCTAAATCTAACTGACCTTTTGAGCAAGAAATGGAACGCAATGAACACCAACAAGCGTGAAGAGAGAAGAGAGATTGATTAAATACTGTAAATAGAAATAGCAATCAAGTGTTTGGTTTAAAAAAGGAAATAAGTAAAAATTAAAATTAAAAACAATGATTTTAAAGTTTGAAATTCTTTATTTGTTTTCTTATCTTTTCTTTAGTCAAATATATCTTTTTTTTTTATGAAATTCTTCCTTCTCACTCTATTTCCCACGGACAAATGAGGGATCTCTTCCTTTTGAATTCTTTCCTTTTCACTCTATTTCCTTGTAATAGAGAAGGACTCTCTTTTGAATTCAGTGTTTAGCTAACATTCTTCTCCCCATCAAGAAGACGGAGATTTTTGCTGGTGACAGTGTTATTTATAAACAAAATTAAAAATATCATTAAGTCCATAAATGGCAACAATATGGTTGATGTCTTTTTTACAAAATCCAAATACAGTTTACTGTTGTAGGACTCTCTTATAACATAACATGAGCTAGCCCAGATTGTTAAAAGCTGCAGCTTCTTGTCCTGAATTAAACTGGTGTTGACAAATTAAACAAAAGGGGCAACCTTGTTTATGGTTTCACTGTAGTTGAAAGAGGAAGATGCCCTTCTCCTGCAGACTCTTAACTGTTTCATACAGACACTGACTCACTGGAGTGAATTCCAATCCCAAATCTTTCAGCTTCTGGTTTGAAAAGGTGTAGGGTTATGCCCTTGGGATTCTTTTCATCGGAACACCTGCACATGTTCAAATATTTACCTCACTATACAATGGAAATAGCTGCCTATATGATTGAAGCCATCTAAAGAAAAAATGGCTACTACCGGATTAGTGCCTATAGAATGAAACCTAATCATAGGCCCTAAAAGAAAGTGTTAACGTTAGGAGTCCAACATTATAGGATGACCTACTTGAAGTGGTACTTAAGTAGTGGATCTCTCCCAACTAACGAGCTAGTATTTTGGTTGGACTCTCCACTCCTACTGAAGTGCAAACAGAATTTTTCAAACTTTTCTAATTTCACTTGTCACCAAATAAAAAGGTAATCATTTTGTTAATTTCAACTTCAGTCTTATTTGTCAAAATAAAGCTGTTATCAAACACACAAAAATGGATGGCTTTTACCTTTCCTCAATATCTTCAACTTCGGAATGTGCCCTTCTCCTCCGGATGTCTGGTCAAATATACGAGTATAAAGTTTTTGTATCAAGTACATTTCAGACTTTCTATTATAGACCACAAAACTTTCCAGTTCATCTGCGCTCAGTAAAACCAAGACTAGCATTAGTCCAATTTGCAAAAGTGTGCTAGATTCAAAAACACAAAATAGTATAGAATCTTTGAGAAACCAGACCTTAAGCCACTGAAGTACATTGTCTAGACTAGTGGAACGTTTTGTGTCTGTATGGTACTTTGAGAATACCCGTCCAATAAATCAGCAGATTCTCCTCCTAAAAGCTTTGTCCCCAACTCTTTTCTTGGCTTAGGAGAAAGTCCTTTCGTTAACATCTCCTCATCGTACTTCCTAGCCATATCTATCAACCCCTTGTCTACAAGGGCATCTATCAAGGCATTGTAAGCTGCTGCATCAGGACTACACCCAAGTTGTTCCATTCTATTCCATATCATAAAAACCGGGCGAAGAAACCCCCACCTACCAAACTTGTTGAGGAGCATGACATAGGTGTCCATGCTAGGCCTAACCCCACTCTCTATCATGTCATCAAACATGGCAAGTATCTGTTTAGGCTTCTCCATAGAGGCAAAGAAACAATGGTAAGAAATGGCAGTGGGGTGGCAAGCATCCCGAGCCATGGTTCGAAGCAAGGCAAGTGCCTCCTTGTGTCTGTAGCAGTCACACAAAAGCCTAATCAAAGTGTTGTAAGTGACAACAGTGGGGTTAATACCCAACTCCTTCATTTCACGGAAAACCCTGATCGAGAAATCAACCCCTTGGGAAAGACCAATGGCTCGAATGAGAATGTTATAAACCACAACATCTAATTGGAAACCCTTCCTCTTAACCTCTTTGAACAATTTGACAGCTTTCCAAGGTTTTCCCGCTTTGCACAGGATATCCATGTAAATTGAGTACGAGTGCAAATCCTTTTGAACCCCTTTTCTATCCATCTCCTCCCAGAACTCGTTGCATTTGCTCCACCACCCCAATTTGAACCACCCACGGAGAACCATGTTGTGGATCTTGGTGTTTCCAATTACGTCGACGGGCATGTCTTTAGAGAAGACAAGGTCTTGTGCCTCGACGACGTGCTTGTACTCGCAGAGGGCGTCTATGAGGTGGGAGAAGGAGGTGTGATCCTTGAGGTTGAACTCTTCGAGGCGGTGGAAGGTGTCGATGGCGTCTTGGACAAGATGCGCGGAAACATAGCGCTTAAAGATGACACGGAATGTGGTGTGGTTGGGGGGAGAGGAGGGGCGGGAGTGCATGCGGCGAATGAGGTGCCAACAGAGATCGAACTCGAAGAACTTGGCCAGGATGTCGAGTACGAGGTTGAAGGTGTCGGTGGAGTGGCGAAAGTTGCAGTGGGAGTGAGCTTCCTCCACCCAGTCGAAGAACTCCAGGGCTCGCTTCCAATCATTGTTGAAGGAGAGCAGCGTTTGGCGGACGGTGGCCTCATCGGGAGGCGGAGGAGGAGGAAATGGCCTCTCTGTGACGGTGGTTGTGGATAGGGTTTGAAATTGAAAAGGTGGAAGCAGATTTGAACGTGATGAAATCAAAATCAAACGACGCATTTTCTCCCCTCTCAATCAAAAAACCTCTTATTTGGACTGCAACTGTGTTACACAAAGAATCATGTTAAGAGTGAATCACAATGGAAATTGGAACAAATACTCCATCCAGCTTCAACATCAAAACCCAATTCCAATTAAATAATTTAAACAACATGAAGTGTTTAAACCATTCCAGTTATAACCATCAATGCGTTAAAATCGAAAATCGAAACTACCAAATCCAACCTAAGAACAGACATTGTAATTAGTATGTATATCCTCACTACCAAACTTACCACTCTGAAGGAACCATTGTCAGGCAACAATAACATGATAGGTATTTCTACTAAATATTGGATAAAAAATAAAGGGACAGAGAGTTGCATCCATAAACCAGCTAAGAAGATCGCTACGGAAAAATTGAGCATACCCTGACATTTTTCTTGTTGAATTCAAAAGACACTTTTTGCTTCCTGCGAAAACAAAAACAACAATACAAATCAGAGGTTGTGCAAATACGTGGATAAGCAAAGAGATGTCGCGTTTTTTACAACTCAAAAGAAAATTCTTCAGTTTTATGTTCTTAGGGAAATGAGTGAGAACAGAAGAAGAGAGACATTGTGAGGAGTTAGCGGAAATCAATCCCTAGCTCTGTGTTCCTGATACCAAAATAACATAATAGATAGGAAATTTATATGTGAAACCATTTTCTTTTCAGTCCGAATTGTCCCTCTTTGTTTTAATTTTTCTATTAAATAGAAAATTCAAATCTTACTTGTCTTGTCTCCTTCTTGCGAATTTTAATTCCTAATATAATTGAAAATGAATTTTGGATAAAACAAGATTTTAATGTTTATGAATATATGGTTAAATTAAATTTTAATTTTTCGAAAAAAATTATTGAGCTAATGAAATAGATTGATACAATAAAAAAAAAAAAACTATTTCGCATAAAAACTATTCTATTTTCATGCCATTCAAGAATATATATTTTTCATCTGCAAGATTCAAACGATATTTAATTTCATGTACTATAACCAAAAAAATTTCTTAGGTCAAACGATATTATGAAAAACACGAACTTGACTAAAACAATGATATTACACATTTAGGCCTTATAGTTCAAAATTACTTATTTTAATTCTTACAAATCCCATTCTAACTATTTGTAATTCCTACATATAATTTTAAGTCTCCTCTATTTCCTGGAGTTTAAATTCAGATGAGAACTAAAATAAAGTAATTAGCAGAACTTAGAAAAGGACTAAATGAGTAAATGTTAAAACATAGAACTAAAAATGTGAAGTTTGCCCAGCTAAAAGACCAAGTAGTTAAGAAAGTAGTTCGTCTAAAATATTATTGTATTTTCATGTATTTCCTTTTGCTTGATGTTATGATGTTGAAAGATTGAATCAATGGTGGAAGGAAACCTGCTTCAGTCAAGTCAGTTAATTGGATGATCCAGCACACTAAGGACTTAAAAGTTAAAAGTTAAAAGCTAAACCAAATGAAAGAAAGTAAAGGTTGGTGTACAGCTTTTGCAATGCTCCAAATTCATCTCTTGATTCTCATCAAATTCATCCACTAGTATCATTGGTCAAAAATAGGAAGTTACAAAAGAACAAAAATGTGTATACACTTAAAGTGAAGAATCCTTAAACCAAAGGTACAGATAAGTTGGCTCTATACACGAATGCAAACAGGGTACATGAGTTGATACAACATGATATTCAGCACGAGCACATGGTTTGAGAGTGACTGAAAGATGGGATGGCATAGCATGGCTTTAAAGACTCAGGAACTTCTCAGCTGGAAGAACATTCATATCTCTCGTAAATGCATGCCCTTCAACATTGGTTTCCGAAATTTGTCACCAATTTGATGTAGAGTGCGAACCAGCACTCTAACATCATTAGAGCACATGCTGAAAAATCGTTCTACCATCCATTTACCCCACAAAAGGGTTACAGATTCAACGGGAAAAACTGTGATCTGTTGCTCTAGGTTATATATTCAACAAAAAAATGATTTGTAAATACATACACACTGTTTATCATGCCATTCAAGCTTCCTCTCCTTGAAGCTCAAACAATTTTTCTAAGTGCATGCATGTACTTACATAACCTGCCGTCTGCAAGAGATTATGCTAGCTGTGAGAGTGAGACTGTTTATCAAGTTCTCATTTGGCAAGATCAATAGATCACAAATGCTTGAAGGGGTCCATACATTTTACTCATGATGTCTAAAATCACTTTTTGCCAAATCCAGTATCTTGCATCATGGCAACAAACTCATTGTAATCAATGCGTCCATCCTGAAAACAGTGCAGAATACATGTCAAATAAAGAAAACAAAAAACTAAACCACTGGAATGCAATATATTACATTATCCTGGTCAATTTCACGTATTATCTCATCCAGGTGAAAATCCTGCAAGCCAAACTGTTCGCAGGCTAGTTGGAGCTCATCGGGTGTAATGTATCCACTCCCATCTTTGTCAAAGTATGTGAATGCTGCATATAGATGATCTTCCTTCTGGATCTTGTTTAGGTGTACCATAGCTGCTATGAATTCACCGTAGTCTATGGTACCACTGTTATCAACGTCTGCCTGCATTATATAAATAAGAAAGCAAAAAGATTGATTTGATGAATTACTTAATGAAATCAATCATTGAATCGAGCGCATTAGTTCATAAATAGTCCAATTGTATTCCAAGTAATCAAACTACAACCAGTCACATGTCCTTTAGTACAAGAAACAGTAGCACATAGAACGACCAATTTGGATTTCAGGCAAGCACTTACCGCTTGCATTAACCAAGCAATTTCAGAATCCTTAAGAACAGAACCCACTCTCTCCAAACCATTTTTCAGTTCCTCAAGAGTGATCTGTCCGCTATTATCTGTGTCTATCATCTTGAACATTTCTCTCAGTCCTGCAATTTCTTCCTCAGACAAACTTTCAGCAATTACCTGACAAGGGATAATACAGCAAGTCAAACCACTGCTTGAATGGAGCAATTATCTTCAACTGGCAAAATGTTCAATATTGTCGACAATATTCAAATGTCCGAGGCTTAATCAGCTAGACTATTTTTGTCAATATATAGTGAATGATAACGTTATATTGAAAACTAATAAAATAAGCTGGTTCTTGGGCACCTGCAATGTATTTCTATTCTTAAATAAATAGTGGATACTCACTCGAATGGCTATTTTTTTTAGCTTATTCATTGCAGAGAACTGCTTCAAACGACACAAGACAGCAGAATCAAGTGGCTTATCAGGAGCAACGCCTCCGACTTGCACCCATGGATGGCCTGCATATCATCAACCTTAGCTTCTGTATTTGTATATTTAAAAATGAAGATGGATATGCTTCAATTTTGAAACAAAATAAATTACGGTTCGTATTGAAAATAATCAGATGAATGATTATTGTGTCCAGAAAGTGAATCGAATAAATAGATCATGATGCTTCACTTTGTGTCACTTCGAGAAACCATTATCAGTGCCTCAGCATAAAATTATACGTTCTTGAAACCTTTTTTCTTTGCTGATATACTTGATATATTGGTTATTTCCATAATTTTTTCACAACACATGAAGTTTGAAAGTTATATTATTTTATTATAATAATATTGTCAAGCAGTTTTAATATCATTTTTGGGAGAAAAAAATGTAGTGATTCAATCATAAATATCTTTAATATATTTCTAATTTCAAAATTATATTTATGCGGTACAGAGTTTCCATGTAATAATGTGAGAAATAAAACAGAGGCATTCCAAAAGAAAGCACCATATGTGAAGTAGGATACTATTTCATCTGAAAAATCAAAATCAGAAAATCTCCACTGACAAGGCAAACTTCAAAATTTTGGTTTAACTTCTGAATATTGTGGTAATGTCTATTCGGTAGGAGCCGTTTGAAATTCATGGCCCGAATATTTCTCATTCCGAAAAGGGAGGGGAGGCAAAAGCGGACAGGTCAAGCTTTTTTGTTTTATTATAGGAAAGGAGACAGTTTATCATCATAATAGCTGTTAGTTTATAGTAAGTAGTTCTTGATCAGATAGTCCGTCCACATGAATGCAAATTGTTAAAAAAGAAAATCCTAAGAACTAGACAATCTATAAAATGATTTGAAATTGATCTCTGAGAACAAAAGGGTGAGAAAACTTTTCCAAAATAAATCAGGCCCAGTAGCATCAACGAGACATGCATACTCACAAAGAACTTCATGTGCTGTCAGCCGCTTTTTAGGGTCCCTTATAAGCATCCTTCGAACAAGATCCTTTGCGCTTTCAGATATGCTTGGCCAGGGTTCAGAAACAAAGTCAAGCTCTCCTTTCAAAACTTGCTCAAATATTCCCTGTTCCGTTTCTGATCCATACACCAAACATATCAGGTATTTATGAGCAAGTATAGCATGATGAAATTAAATGGTATAGCACTCTCACCATCCCAAAATGGGGGAACTCCACTGAGTAAAATATAGATGATCACCCCAGCACTCCAAACATCACATTCTGGACCATAGTGCTTCCGCAAAACTTCAGGGGCCACATAGTATGGGCTCCCAACCACATCAGTGAATGTTTCACCTGAAGTTATGAACATTTTCTTAATCTGAATTTGGAAAGGTCAAATCCCAAATAAAAGGCGAAAGCAAAAGAGTGGCATAGTTAAACGAAATGGAGTCCCTCCTAGTAAGTTAAGAGAACATATCTTTGATGAAGTAGCACTATAACAGGATATCCTACATGCATGAAATGACTTAAACATCTAAAATGCACCCGCCATACCAACCCCTGCAGTACACTCGCACACTAATTCAGTATTTAGCTAACATGGTCAGCAAATCATCCACCATCTTTCTCCACTATAGAATTCCATAAATATAGGCCCTATTACCCGACGTGCACAACTGTTAAACAGATTCTTTCGTTTTTGCTTGTATAACTTATTTTTATTGCTGCTCGCTTGTATGATTCTTTAATTTCTTAGTAAGCAACCTGTTGAGTTGATTTTGTAAAATACAAATCTATGCATTAGCAGATCAGTCTTCCCTCTGTATATCTAAACTAGCAAATTTGAAATTGGCTTTCCTCCTCGAGTCTCGATCAGTTTAAGGGAAGACAAACAGATTCTCTTTCCTTTAATTAACATAAAGTAGCCATAGTAATGTCCTGACATAAGCTAAAGAAAGTTACTAACTGACTTAGCAGTAGTTCACAAGAATAATTACTTTATCTAAAGCATTAATTTTGGAAATAAAAGTCAATGTAACTAGGAATAGAGTGTAGAAAAAACATGAGTCAAAACATCAAATTTCTGCCTTGAATTGACAGTATTAAAGCATCAAGAGGAAAATGTTCATGAAAACAAATGACCACAAGAGGAGACAAGAAAGAGCCATGTCTTTACTCTATATTCGTAGTGGACAACAAAGAGGAGAAAGCAAACGTGTTCGCAATTCCAAATTAACAAAATTACCTGTGCAAACAGAAAATAATCGATTTCCAGATTCAATAGCAGACAGAACCGGAAACCACAGACCACCCTAAACAAAAACGATGCACAAATGTAACTGATAAATTTGCTCATTTATGACACTAGAAACATGTATCCCACTCCAATCACATGGATAACTCTCTTAGATCAAAACCGTTTGTTTTCTATCATTTCAAATTCATTTATTCAGGTAGCATAGTACATATTTGAGCAAGTACAATTAATAGATCGTTAGATGTCTCTCCCAGCCCTTCATGATCATTATAAACTTCAATACTATTAAGATGACGGTGGTAATAGCTTCTACAGAACTTATTTAAACTTATGACATAGTAAAAAGTTTTTCTTACGTTACTAAGCTTGTGAATAAGGTCAGCTTAAATGAATTTCTCAATAAATAAGTATTTACAGAAGAAAAATAATAAAAAGATAAATAAATCAAGATTTCTTCATAAATTAAAATGTGCTTGCATATCGACTATTGTTGGTATAAGTGATATGGATTCGCCTTCCTATTAATGTTTCGATAGAATAAACATAGTTGAGCAGGGAGACTCTGCTAAAAATGGTGAGTCGAGTTCTCCCTTAGAGATTAGTCATTTTCAAAACCAGTTGATACATCATATCATTAACAGAATTACCCAAAAAAAATCAACTTACAGACTTGAACTTTGTTAAATGCTTTAGGATTATTGTACTTCTCTTCAAAGTCAAGGTTCATAAGTTGATCTTAGCTCATACAAAAAGTTTAATATATTTTACTTATTTCTTTAATAACTATTTATTGAGGAATTTATCCAAAACTAAACTGAAGCTATTACATAATAAGTTCTTACGGACTTTAGTTTAACTATTTCCGCTTAAGGACAAAACTTAGATATTTTTAGTATTGATCTCTGATAAAGATTGGAGTTTCAATAACCTTCGTAAATTATCATGATTTGATGCGAATAATCCACTAGATATATCAGTTACTAATATCTACTAGAAAATTTGACTGAGCATGTAAAACAGGATCTAACAAATCATAATTTTTTTCATCTATGTTAACATTTAAGTTAGACCTTCATTATACCAACATGAAACTAAATTTAATAAAATAAACACACTTCCTAGATGTAAGTTTTGTCCCTAAAACTGTGATTCTTAACACCAAGGATCCACTTAGAAAAAGGGGGGGAATACCTGGTCTAAAGAACACGGAGAGTCCAAAATCAATGGTCTTAAGGGGAGATTCTTCCTGCTGATTCATGAACAAAAAATTCTCGGGCTTCAAGTCCCTGTGCATGACCCCAAGAGAGTGACAAGCCTCCACCACACTAACAATCAACCTAGCAAGATCCGCGGCCTTCCTCTCGGTGTAATGCCCCCTCTGTATGATCCTGTCAAAGAGCTCCCCTCCTGCGCAGAGCTCCATCACGAGGTGAACCGCAACGGCGTCCTCGTATGCCCCAACGATCTGAACCACGTTGGGGTGCCCCGCCAAGTGGTGCATGATCTGAATCTCCCTCCTCACATCCTCCACATCCTCTTGCGTCGTCAACTTCCGCTTCGCGATGGACTTGCAGGCGAACTCCTTGTTCGTCCCCTTTTGCACGCACATAAACGTCGTCCCGAATTGCCCCTGCCCTAGCTTCCTCCCCAAGCTGAAGAACTCTTTCATATTCTCTGTTTTTCGACCCAGCACCGAATCCACTTGTAGTCCCATACTGGAATTCCGTTTCACGTGCGTGGGTTTCTTAGCCTTGTCAGGGGTCGACTCCGGGTGGCTTGACGCCGGCTTCTCGTGGTCCAGGGGCTCGGGCATTTTGACCGGCTCGGGCGGCGTGTTCTGCACCCGGTTCGGGGGATCCGACGGTTTTGAAGGCGCGGGTTCCGAGGCTTTCTGGGCGTTTGCTACCGGAGTCGAGGTTTTGGAATCGGCGGAAGGCGGTGGAAGGCGGGACTCCGGCGGGCGCGTTTTCCACACCGCCGCCGTAACGGACTGGAGGAAGCCGTTACCGACGTTCGGTCCCACGCAGTTGTTGCCCATCGGAGTAAAGAGTTCTTTCACCAACGCGCGAGATTCCACTCTCGCCCCGACGACGCCATCAGCGATGTTGCAATCGCGAGGGAAACCATAGCGTTTTGTATTCAAACTCCGAGATCTATCTCCTAGCTAATGCGAAACCCTAACTTCTGCTCTATTCAAACTCCAAGATCTATCTCCCACGGAAACGATCCTCGAGGTTGAAGATTTTCCAATTTCGGATTTCCACATTCGAGATCGCCGTTGGCGCGTGGATCGAATATACCAAATGCGAATGGTGAGGTTAATTTGTTGAATCGGAATTCAGAATGGCGAGAATGATGTTTGTTTAGTGATGAGTCGAAGATGAAAATGGCCGTGAGATTGTGATGTTATTGTTGTTGTTGTTCAGAGATTGGAATTCAGAAAAAGGAGAATTCAAATCGGAACGTGGTCATCACGTACCTTGGTGAGAATGAAGAGAAAAACCAGATCGCATGCATGCATGCATGTAATAATCAACAATGCATGCTTGCTTTTGAGTTTTTCCTTTTCTTTCTTTTGTTTCAAGTGTAAAATAATCATTTTAATAGTGCAAGCCAAATTTTTTCTTTAATAATAAAATTATTTGTTGTAGGTAAATTTAAGTATGATATAACAACGGGTATCATAATATATGTTTTATATTTTAATAAATGGGAACCGAATATAGCACCTCAATTAATCCTTCTTGTTATGTAAAATTTTTATGTATTTCGATAAAGATTTTTTAAATAGTATTGATTTTTTAAAGAGGATTTAAAATATTTTACCATAAAATATATTTAATTTGAATAAGGAATTTATGAACTGAAGTTCAATAAATTTATGGATTATTTTGACCAATTAAATTGAATATACCTAAATTTTGTCAAAAAAAAAAAATTGAAATGTTCATAATTTCTCTTTTTTTAATATATTCATTTTTTTTTGTTCATAGATTTTTTTTTTCTCAGAAGAATCATTTGATGTTAATTAATATTTTTTGTATTCATACTTAGTTAAAGTTTTTTAGTTAACACTTAAGAGTATTTTAATAATGTAATAATTTTTTTTAATAGTACAATAGTTTATTGTGGATAATATATTTAAGCGTAATATAAAGCATAACAAAATATATTTTTAATGTATTAAATGCGGACTTATAATAGTTCGTGAATGAATCCTTTTCATGAAAGTAAAACTTTTAAATATTTGGATGAAGAATTTTTAGATAGTATTGATATTTTTTGAGAGTTTTTGAAATCTTTTATCATAAAATATATAGTTTGAATAGAGAATATTACAAATTAAAATTCAATAAATTTAAAGAGTATTTAAAATTAGGTAATTTTAATTTTTTAATAAAATATAAGAATCCAAATTTTTTATAATATTTGATTTTTTATATTTATTTTCCTTTTTCACGTTTTTTTTCTTATATTTGAGCAATTTAGGTCAATTAATTTTTTAAGATTGATATTGATTAAAGTTCTTTTTATGTTAAAGTTGATTTTTTTTTTCCAATTGTCGTTGCTTGTCAATATAGTTTAGTGTTATTTTTGAGTGGTTGTTACTTAAAGTTATTTTGTTAACACGAAAAGTGTGTTTACAAATAATGTTAAACACAATTTTTTACTTGACACTGTTAATTAATTTTTTCTATTGACACCAATACATTTATTTGTTGATATAATTTTTCTTTTATATTTATATTTGTCTTTTTTTCATTAATGTATTTTTTTTTATTTTTTTTCAAAAATATCATCTTCAATATGTGAATTTTGAGCTTATAGTCTCAGAATTACCATTATCTGATCAGTTTCAAATGTGAAAGGTTCTTTAAAACCAGGAAATATTAAAACATATGTTGTAGTTATAAAAATGGCGCATTGCCAGCAACAAAATCAAATACATAAGGGATGTGGGGTTAACAATTATGGAAGTGAATAAAGTAAAATAAAAATAGACGGGAGGTGTGGGATGAAACCAGGTGGTGCAAGGAGCCATAAATTGGGTTGGGCTGGCCCAAACCCTATCTTCATCTTCTCAACGTGTTTTCTCCTCCATCAGGAGGTTTCTTCTTCTTTTCTCCCCTGTACAGGTCCAGGGACACCGCTCCTTCCGCCGCGTTGCCGGTTGATGCCGCCCCCGACCTCGCCAGCGCCGGTGCCGCCGCAACGCACTAACAGGATCGACGCCGGCGCCACATGCTTCTTTCTCCCACGTGAGGATTTCACGCTGCCTCTTGCCTTCCATAGTCACTCACGCTTTCCCTTTTGTTTTTCTCTCACCATTTTTAATTTGATTGGGCTCACAGGGCATCAATGTTGTGCAATTGGAGAACGCAACATCAGCACCAAAACGACAGAAACTTGCAAGAGTGAACCAGTGAGCCACGCAATTGTTACCTAGGTGCGTTTTGCATAAATAGTGACCTAGAAATAAGAGAATGTTGGTGCCACAAAAGCCGCGTGAGTAAATGGTTTCGATCCAAGCATGTGAATAATAATTGCTTGTTGATTGAGTTTACAATTTTTATGAGAAACTGAACTAAGTAGGTTATATGTATGAAGTTAACTGCTCAAATTCATATTTGTGTGGGTGTTGTGGGTGTTTTTTCGAGTGCAGTCATGAGTATGTTCCATGTGTAACTTCAGCCGTAAAGATTGGATTTAACAACCTTCTGTTTTGTTGGAAAACCAACATGAAAACGTTAAATCATAATGCATTTTTTTTCCAACGAATTGGATTATGCTCATAAAAACATAACATAAATAATTACCACAAATTTTCAGTTTGCATACAATATATCTAAATTTGTCCATGAAAATGTTGCAAACAGTGTGGGTATCCTCTTCTAATGAGCAGTGATGCTTCCAAGACATGCTCAAACTCTTGGTAATCTCCTAGAGAGAGTTAAACTAGTTCATTTTTCAACACTCAGAGGTATACATGGACATTTTTGTCTTTGGTACTCGACTTTGTCGACGTGCAATGAGATGCCGAAAAAGCTCAACAAGTTTGAGCGGAAACCGCTAGTGACAAGTTTTAACGAGCTTAAGCGAGAAGCTAGACTGAAGAAAAAGGAGAGACAAAAGGTGCATGAGATTGTATTACAACCTCCTGAAAATGGCTTGCTGGTTAAGAATCTGATTCCTGTTGCTCATGAAGTTTTTGCTGCCAGACGTGAACTATTATCCTGTGTTTCAAGACTTGTCAACTATACTGCTATTTATGTGTGCAGGTAATACTGTAACTCTGGTATTTTTCATTATTGTTGTTTAAGCATTCAGCATTTTGCCTACAGAACTTCCATTCAAGTACGATACAGTTCCAATCAGAGTTTTTTTTTTTTTTTTTTTGGTTTTTTTTGAATTGACTTGCATTTTGAACTTGTCAACTAAGTGATATTATACCATTTTTCAATGCATTATGGGTTTTAGAAGAGTTCATAATGTGAACAAGATTTATAACATGAATAGTGTTAAAATGTCTTATCACTTGGTTTAAATGTGCATTATTGTTGCTTTAATGTTAGATGCTTTGCAGCTTATGTGGAGAAGTTCATGTTGGTCACCCGCCACATAAAATTAGAACATGTGATGTCAGAGGAAGCCCATCAAGCAAAGAACATAGTTGGGTCAAAGGTGGTGTTGAACATGTTATGCCTCTTGTAGAATCATTTCATCTGTATGATAGAATGGGGAGGGCTGTTTCACATAATGAAATGCTTGAAGTTGACCGAATTCCAGCTATTGTGGAATTGTGTGTCCAGGCAGGTTTTGACATACCAGAGTACCCTACCAGGAGAAGGACCTTCCCTGTTTACTCTGTTGCTGGTAGGATTATAGATTTTGAGAAAAGATTTCCGAAAGAAATTTCTCTCGGGGAAGATATAGAAGCACATGGATTTTGGTGTAAGAAAAAAAAGTTCAATAAAGACACAAATTCCATGGTGATGCATTCTGATGATATCCAAGGTTGTTGGAAACAAATACTTTTTTCTTCTCTCAGACATTACTCACGTTATGTCCTTTGTTAACTATATTGACTATGTGCCTGCTTCTGTGCAGCTATTGCTGTTTTAGGCATGAAAGCCTGGGAAAAAATGTGCACAGGAGCTTCAAAACTTATGGAGAAGTATGGTGTCCAAACTTGTGGATATTGTCCAGAGGTACAAGTGGGGCCCAAAGGCCATAGAGTTCGAAATTGTCAAGCTTTCAAACACCAGATGAGGGATGGACAACATGCATGGCAGAAGGCAACAATTAATGATCTGGCACCTCCAGTGTGTGTCTATCACATTCGAGATCAGCAAGCAAAGAAACCTTTGGTAAATGAGTTGAAAAGGTACTACGGTATGCTGCCTGCAGTGGTTGAGCTATTTGCTCAGGCTGGTGCACCAGTTGGAAAGAATTATGCAGGTATGATGAGGGAAGATGTTGTAATCCCTGAAATGGATGAGGAAAAGTTGGTTGTTTAAATCATTGGATTCAATGATTTCTTCTGCATGGAGGAAGCATTTGGGTGCCAGAGGAGTCTAAATATGAAAAATTAAGGTTTACCCAGCCCGCCGGCTCATCGTAAGAGGATGGATCGTAATTTTTGACCTGTTTTTGTGACGGACTAGCCCGGTTCTGGTGATGGGTGTGATGGACTAACCCGGTTCGGCTCGATTTTTTTGAGTCAAAGACGAATTGGACCAAAACGGTCGCAGCGAGACGATACAGGGAGAATAGGAATAACAATTTGAAATTTGTTTTTCCACTAACTTAAACTATTTTGTATTAATTATTTGTGAGATTTTTCTTACACAGTTTCTTTAATTTTTTTGACCTATACATAAACTAATTTTAATTTGTGAAAAAGTGTATTTCATTTTTTTTATTTCTTTTTAAAAATGTTTATACATAAAATTTCCCAATTATATCCTTAATTTTTTATCTCTAATTTTATGTACGTGATCTTAATCTACAAAGTTTAACGAGGTTTGAATCAATGTTCTTTCATCGTTTGTGTCGCACATTGCGAACCACACAATAGAACATTTCTTAATCCTGTTTTACTACACTTTTTGTAAGAATTGAGACATGAGTTGGTGATATAGTCCTACTCTTGAAGTAAATGTTGCTTTGTCCTAAGTGTGTGTAGTAGATTGAAGGCTATAAACACTTTTAATTAAGTCAATAAGAACTCTATTAATGTAATAGATTAATTGTAAGAATTTTAATAAGCACTACAATTATAAGTACTTTAGTGCTATCCTTTCTTATCTTATCATTTGGATTTTAGTTCTAAGAGCATGGTTTTATATTTTCAAAGTATTTTCTATCAAGACACCTAATATAATATGTCAAGCTAAACCAAATCAATCTTGTATATTGAGGGTTCAATTTGTTTAGTCTATAGGCTTATTTCTCTTTTTCTTTTCTCTTCTAATCTAAATATTAAATAACTAACTTCCACATTAAGGATGTGTTCCTTTGGGGGTGGATATGGGAAGAGTGTGAAGATGAATTTGTGTAAATCTGAGTGAATGAATTTTTGTGCTTTTTTAGTAGACTTAGAGGGTAAAGTGAGTGAATTTGGAAATAAGTTTTATGAAAGTTAGTGAAAGATTTGATTGATATGATTGATAAAATAAATTGTAAAAATAGATAGAATTAGAAAGTTATCAACTTGTAAATTTATCTTTTGTAATTTATGCCTTAGTAATTTCTTCTTATGCGAACACAAGCTAAGTTAGCCTAACTATGTTACAACTCAAAATAAATAAAAAAAATAATGTATAAAAGTTTTGTAATTATCCACATAAATGCTATAGATGGAAGTTGAATACTAGAAATACACAGCAGAACACTCTCACAAGACATATCTTTTTTAATACGTGTGTATGTCACTATGTCAAAGCTTTATCTTTTGCTTCTCATTTGTAATTATTTTCTGATCAATAAATATTTTTTCTTGATAATCATACAAACATCGCTTTCGCGATTAAGTGTGAAACTATCACGGTCCTTCATGCTTTAAGAATTATGACCTCTTCATTTATATTGTGAAAAGATTGTAGTATTAAATATAAGTCCAACTGATAAAAAAAAATTCCAACAAATTTCTACATGCTACCACATTTAGTCAAATTCGTTGAATTTTTCTCTGATGTTGTTGGTATTATTTCCAACTTTTGAAAAGACTTTTCTCATGTTAAGCTTCTAGACAAGTTTTGTAAAATTAATCTAAATGAAATGTAAGTTTTAAAATTAATTTGATTTAAACAATAGAGTATTCGCATTCATCGTCTATACATATGAATAAATTATAATATATAGATAAGTTTAAATTACCTTGCAAAGTTGAAATTATGCAAGATTTAATTAAATTTAAAATTTGTTACTTTAATATACTATTAAGGTGTTTTTTAGAATAGTATTAGAGAAGTTTAACCTAATCTACATTATTTGAGTTTATTGTATTCGAATGAGCAGAAGTAATGTTATTTTATTTTTTTTTAATAATTATTTTATAGAACATAACTCAAAATTATTTACATTGAAATTAAACATATACAACTAAAATTAATCCGATTCAATTTAGGTTAATTTTTTTGATCTAATATAATATTTGTGTTTTTTAACTTTAATGTAGGAAGGCCATTTTTATATCTATAGGGTAGTAATAAAAATAAGAGAGGCTAAAACCTAAAAAGCAAGTTATATTAATAAGAGGTAACACGTGGAAGCAAAAATGGAAAACTGTTGTGCCATGTGTCAGATTTTAAGGTGGTGGCTTCTGCATTATTTAATGACAACTTAAGTTGTCCACACATTTTCTTTAAACTTATAACATTTTTTAAAACACTTATAACTTCATATTTTGGCCATTAATAATAATAATATTATTAAAAATAAATAAATAATGATACCCACATGCTTTAAATAAAATATTTTATTCGGTTCACTAAAATATCACGAAAGTAATCATTTGGTGGAAGTTATAAAAAAAATTAATAAATACTTCTCCATAATTAATCGACTGTTCTGAATATTGTTGACTTTATTATAATAAATATTACTTGAAGTTTTTATATTTATTATAGTAAAACCTAATTAGTTCTATGTCATACAATTTTGATTTCTCTATTTTATTCGGTTCGAGCGATTTTGATTATAATTTTAAATAATAAAGACATTTAGTCACCTATTTCATAGAATTCATAATTTTGGTCAAATCCCAAATTTTTCCTACATATTAAATGAGTATCCGGGTTCCAAATTTAATTAATTGAAAATGAAATAACTATTTTCTTTACAATTTGAACACAAAAAATTAAATACCTTTATTTAGAATAAATACAATAAAATTACAAACCCGAAATAGAAAATACGAATGTATTTGAATAAATTGTCATGTAAAAACTTTTACTATAGACAAAATAAGAAAAATAAAATAAAATATATTCTTTTGTACTCAACTTAAATCAAAATTATTTTAGACATGTTGCATATATGAGAAAACTTTTACAAATTAGTCTTTATGATAGCATAATTCTGAAAAGTTTATTTATTTATTCTTAAAACCAAAAACAAAATCCAAATTTTATATATAAAAAATTTAACATAAACATGCTCATATAACATAATGAAAGTCTTAAATTTAAATTTTAGAATATTGTATTAGAGATGATGTTATGAATAAGCTTGAGCAAGTAATTTGTATGAAAGAAATATAAATTTGCATTATATATAAATTAGAATAAAATATAGTTTGGTATTTAAATGGAGTGGACAAGAATGGAGTGATTATGAGTCTGAGCATGAGACCTTTTATGAGTCAACATCATCTTCATCTTCATCTTCCATCACTTTCCCTCTTACTTAGGGCACCGCCCCTTTCAACTTTTCATTTCATTGTTCTTATTATTATTATTTTTTTATTATTTTTCTATAAACCACCACTCTTGCCATTTATGAGATTTCAGATAACTCACATTAATACCTTTTTGTACTATTTTCAGAATAATTTCACCTTTTCAAACAATGCCTATGTTATACTTTTATGGTTTTTCTCTTCGGTATATTAGTTAGAGCAGGAAATAATTGAAGTAGAAGTTAGAGTAAATAGAAGACAAAAGATGAAAAAATAGGAAATATCATTCCCTTTTTTTGGTATATATATATATATAATCTAAGAGGAAAATAATGAAAAATGATTGAATTTATGTAGTTAATATTTTAAATTAATTTAAAAGAATATTAAATAAGACATCAATATAACTCATGTGGTAGGATCATTCAAAAAATAAGATCAATAAGATATCAGTTCAATTCACACTCACACAAAATTGATTGACATTATTTTTGACTCAAAACTTTAAAGTAATGGATTTATGGATCTTCATTTTGATATGATGTTCAACTTTCATATTTTTTTATCAATGTATGAGCAGTGGTGAATCTTGACCAAAAGTTTTGGAGGGGCCAGAATAATATAATTTTTTGATCATTTGATTGAACCATTAGTATAACACTTTAAAAAATGACTCTTCTATAAAACAATTGGATCGTTAGATTAGATTATTAGTATAATGTTTTAAATACTTTAAAAGATGTGAAGAAATATAATTTAACTTGTTTTCATCTTTACGTGTAGCTTCTTCCCTTTTACTACTTCTACAAAATAAATTCATTATTCTATTCTTCATCAATATGTTTTTTTTAAATATATTAAAAAATAATTTATCATAATCTAATAAAATATTGAGAGACATAAGTATTAGAAGAAAAATATATTATAATCAAGTCACAATTAAAAATCGGTTATAAAAAAACACATAATATATTATTTTTTTTCTTCTATAATCATAAAAAGTAAGTATACAAAAGGCTCATGAGATAAAAAATAATTTTAATAACTATTAAAGTAATATTTCATCATCAAGTAAGACAAGAGAGAGTACATTTTTTTTCTTCAAAAAATGAAGGAAACAGGTGAGAAATGAGAGCAAACATAATGAGTATGTGTCTAACTTTATTTTTCTTCAAAAAAAAAAATATGATAGTGAGAGATGAGTACAATTTTGTCAAAATTTAAAAAGGCAATGACAGAAGAAAATAAAAAATATTTTAATAAATGTTTGGTTTAATTACTCTTTTGATTATTGTTTCAAAAAATGTAAATTGATCTTCCAGTTCTTTTAGTTTCAATTTAGTGGCAATTTGATATTTTTAGACGAAAATAGATACTAGAAGACTAATTAAACCTAATTTTTTTTTATTATTTTGGATTTTATGTTTTATTATTTATTAACATTAAATGTTGTATTTTATAAAAGAAATAAAGAGACACAATTTAATTATCATCAATTTTTAAAATATACTATTTAAAATTTAAAAATTTTCAAAATTTTTAAAAATTAAAGAAATGGATATATAATTTTGAAACAAATCAAAAATATTGGGGGGCCTAGGTTCCTCCTTGCTCCTATAATGCTCCATCCCTGTGTAGGAGTTAGAGCGACACCTAAATTTCTAACACAAATTTATAATAAATACAGTTTTAATTTATCAAAACATATATACATATTAATATATAAAGATATTCAAAGTATTTAAAGATTTATTATATTTTATATATAATATTATAAATACTAAGATTTAAATTTAAAACTTTATAGAAACTATCTAAAATTTTCATTATTAAACTTATCTACTTGTACATTTTTAAACTATGAAACAATCATTTTGTAGTGAAATAGTATGGATTTTGACTTTTGACATTTAAGTTGGAATCTTTTCGTTAATCATGATGTTGAAATAGTTGAATCCTTGGATAACTAATTCAGACTTGAGAGTAATGACAATTATCTCTAAGAATTGGACTAGGATCTTGAGATTTGTATTATTACACCTACTAAATATAATTTGAGTAATTATTTATAAGGTTAAACATATTTTTTTCTCTTAATTTTTTGTGAAAATCGAAAATAGTCTCTCATCGAAATGTTAGACTAATTTAATTCTTTAATATTGGAAATGCGTGTATTTAATTTTTTTAACCCAATTTTTTTAAGTTTATTTAACATTTTAAACGTATTTCATGATAATAGTTAAATTGTTTATATCGTTTAACTCATTTTTACTTCAATATTTACTTGGAAATTAACGTCAAATAAATTTAACAAGATTTGGTTAAAAGGATTAAATTCATCCATTTATTAAAAAATGAGAGACTAAATTGGTCTAAAGTTTCAAAAGAAAATAATTCTAATTTCCAGTAAAAATTAAAGATTAAAACATATTTAAGTCTTATAAGTAATTCTCATTAATTACAAGTGAAAAATTAAGCTTGATTAATATTATATTAATACAACTAGGACACCTGAAGAAGCTCTAGAAATAAATAATTGTACTTCTACCCTGGTACCACGGAAATATCAGACACTACTTTTAATAATTTATATTATGATACTAATGACTATGCATACCTTATCCTCATAGTGCATTATTAACTCCAATAACTTGTGATTCTTAATTATTCCTTTTTTCACATTAAAATAATATAATACCATTATTTGATTAGACATTCAACTTAGCTTCAAATCATAGTTTAATGTATAGGTACATATAATTAAGATTCTCATTGACGAAAAAAGAAAAAAAATATCAGTTAGTTTATGGCTACATTTTTTACACTTATATTTTTTTTATTAATATTAAAAAAGTATATTAATCGAGAACATTTGAAGTGTTCGATTTCTTTAAAAAAAAAGTCTAAAATGAAGTTTCAAACAATAGAATTACACACAGAGAAGTTTAGGATAGAAAAAACAAATAATCGATAAACACACTTTTATGATAATCAACTAAAAATGTTAAACCTTTTAGATTTTGTTTCTTATTTGATTTTCTTTTTTCCATTTCTATTATGCTTCATATTTGCATATTAAAACCTTAAATAAATCTCACTTAATCAAATTGAATGTGAGCCGCTGTATCAAAAAAAAACATTCTAGACTAATAGTCTTTAAGTCCAATAAAATCGTACAATCAATTGATATTCATTACTTTTATAATATTTTTGTCTTTTCTCTATAAAACAAATAATATTTTCACAATCTAATAAAATTATATAACTAATTAGTCTCGATTATGGTGTCACTTTTTCTTTCTTTTCTTTATAATTGTAAAAAAAAAAGTAAATTAATGACTATAATGCCCTTAAGAATAAGTTAAATAAGTTGTTAAGTGATTGCTTGAATGTTAAAATATCATTTATAATTATAAAGAAAAGATAGAAAAAATGACATAAATAATGAATGTCAACTTATTGTGTAATATTATTTTATTGTCAAAATATCATTTCTCTTTATATCTATATCTATAAGAATATATAAAGATATATTTTTTTGTATACACATTTGTTATCTCAGTTTTATTTTTAATTATTATTTTAAAAATTAATTATTTTATAAATATTTTATTTTTAACCATTATTTTAAAAATCTCTTTTTTTAATCATTATTTTAAATTTTTTTTTATACATATTCTATTTTTCTAATTTTACATTTAACAATTATTTTAATAATTAATTATATACTTTTTATTAATCTTGACATGAAAATAAAAAATACGAACACACAAATGTATGTTTTTGTTAGTATATATAAACCAATTAAATGTGATGTGATTTTAACCATACATGATTATCAGAGTGATGTATTTATCCAAATTAGTTACTACAATAACTAACTTTCATGACGGAGATATCATAATAATTCAATATTAAATATTTGTAGAAAAATGTATCTAAAATATTACCATATCATCTAAAATCTTGAAACAATAAATTAATAGATATATATTTTTAATTTTTTTTGTCAACTTTTATCCAATACAAAATTCAACTCACTGAAATTCAATTATACAAAAATATTTTGTTATCGTCGAATATTAGTGGTTAATATTACGTTAGCAAAAGGAATTAAACCTATAGTCTCTCTTATATTTTTCAAGTCTTTCAAACCGAGAGATATTAGTGTTTGATAATTGAAGTTGAAAGTGATTTTAAAAAAAAGAAGATATAAAATATAAAAGAAAGAGAAAATAGAAAAATTAGGATTGGAACAAGTGTAAGGGTTGAAATGGAGAATTGGGGTATTACGTGGCGATGTGTCGTTGATCGAACAATGCCAAACATAAAGACAGTTTGTAAATCGTCATCATCCACCAATCCAAACAACTCCTTTTTGGCTCACTCTTCTTCTTCTCCACGAACCACAAACTTCGAAATTTTCTCTTTTACCCTTTTCTCTCTACTCAAATTACTTCTATACCCATCATTTTTTCTTCATTTTCTTTCTCTTTTTTTGTTACCAACCTTATCCTCCTTCTACAACAAGTTCACACAATATGATCAAATTATTGTGTTCATCATTCACAATTTAATCATTACATCTCTAATATTATGTTTCAATATTTGTGTTGTAAATGTACTTTATATAATGAATATCTTAGTTATGTTAATGGATTCCCAAACCTATTTATGAAAAAAAAAAGGAGAGAATTAAAGAAAATTCTAAGTTAAGAAAAAATATCTAAGTTTTTGTGACAAAAAATGTAACATAATTTGGTACTTCAAGACTTATATCCATTAAAATGTATTTTTGTGACAAAAAATGCATACCTTTATTTCTTTGCAACTTTTTTGAAAAAAATTACAAATCCTCTTATACAACTTCTATGGTAAAAATTGAAAACCCTCATCTTATAACACAACTTTCAAAATCTCTCATACACCTAGTATAGGCTTATTTTGTAATAACAACACTTAAATCAACTCCTAACTATTATAATAATTTTCTAATTTTTCCTTCTTTATATTTGATATGAAATTTTGATAATTACTTGAGAAATCCATATTAAAATTATGTTTGATGACATTTTTTGTTGACGAAAAAGAATAAAATAAATAATATAAATGTCCTAACCCCATATATAGAGTTTCAACATACTAAAAAAATACTTACAAACCTAAAAAAATAGTACACTATAGATTATATAACACATTCAAATGAATAATATGATAATAAAGTTCATTGTCAATCCATTTCTAATTGGGATACACATCACGTGATTTGCAGACACGTTTTACAACTTTATGCATTAAATATATTTTTGTCTTTACGCTTAAATTTTCTACTATTATTGAGTGATTTGTATTGTATGATTTTCATGAATAATAACCTACTATACCTAAGCAAGTGAGTGACCCAGTTCAATATTTTAGAATTTTGTACTTAATAACTTATTTTATTTAAGGGCAACCATGTATATACATGTTAGAGAGAGTGTACTTTAAATTTAACTCAATTTTACAAAATCGGTTTGTAAGATAAGGTTTACACTACACTTATATATTGTGAATTAATCTTATCTCTAGTCGATGTAAGATTTTTAAAAATACAACATAAGAAATCAATTTATAAACGTAAAGAAATTTTGGCATATTGTAAGTCTATGTCTATACATAAACCTATTCTATAACTTTTTTCATGAAAATGTTCTTTCTTTTTTCCCACAAGTTTCAATATCAGAAAGTTTTTTGCGGTAACCCGTGGAGATTTGTACTGCAATTCTTGAAGGTACGAGAACGACAATGAAATTTGTTGAAGGTACAAGAGTGTAATGACAATGAAAATTTAATTTTTGACAAAGTACATGCCACCAATATATTCGAAGGAAGCTTCGTAGAAACTTCATAAAACACAGAGTACAAGTGAAACTGATCCATAATGATAATAATTTGTCCTTAATACACTTACTTTTTCGCTCACTAAAAACAAGTTAGGGTTTTCGCTTCTTTTGCTCTATTCTTTCTATCAATCAGACGTATCATAAACAAGGTAAAAAACAGATGAACAAGAATTATATATGTGAAAATTTGTATAATTTTTTTTTTCTTATATTTGAGCGTTTATAACTTCTGGTATTTGTAAAACAAAAAAGGTAAATTCACACACACTTATATATATATATATTTATAAATATGGCAAAAAAGAAATTAAAAAGATGGTAATAAAATATTTGCAGGGTTGAAAATTTGATATATTTAGAGATTGGGAAAAAGACAAAAGTAGTATTTAAATAAATATATATATGTAGATGTAGTCTGCATCAACATGGTTGAATTTCAGAATGAAAAGGTACTAGACATGATATCTTTCCAGCATAGAAAACTCCAAAAACCCTACACTTCCCTCTTCTGCAGGTAATCTCTCATGAAAGCAAGATCTCAAATAGTTAGCTACAGGTCCCTCTCTAACCCAGCAAACACCACTTTTTTACTAAACATCATGCTTTCAATTTAAATTGCCATCCTCAACTGCAATTCCTACCTATCACACTACTGTTACCGTTACAAACTCATTATAACTAATTGCAACTTTAGCACGTAAATTTTTAAACTTAACTCAGTCTCACAGACTCAGACTCAGACTCAGTTTGTAAAGTAAAATTTGCACTCACTCGTATATCGTGAATTAATCTTAGATTTAACAGATAAATTTTTTTACTAAAATAGACTTTAATTCATGATTCTGATATACCATATTAAGAAATAAACTTTTAAATCTAGCTCATCTCTACATAATCAACTTATAAAGTGAAATTTGCACTTATTTATCTATTATTGTTGAAAGTCTCATATCGACGACTAGAGATAAGGCCAATTCACAATACATAAGTGAGTTCAATTCTCACCTTAAAAGTCGGTTTTGTGGGGTTGAGATAGATTTAAAGCTCACTTCTAACATGGTATCAGAGTCAAGTTAGAGTCTTTCTTGGACATTTTGTTCCACGCACAAGATGAATATACCTCGGCGTGAGGGGGTGTGTTGGAAGTCCGAATGATCTAAAATAATCTAAATAAAGTAGAAATATTGAATCACCGTACCGTTGTTCTATTTCACTTTTTATAGACATTCATGTTTCATTTTAACTTTATGGATCCACTGTCGAACGTGACTGCATCAGATGTTGAAAGAGCTTGTATTACTGAACTTGTATGAAGAGTGACTCTTACTTAGAATAAACTATGATTATTATATCTGTAAAATGAATTGTAGACAGAACCCTACAAAATACATACATGATTACATGATTATGCTATTATCATATAATGAAAGTTTTGTCCTCATTAGAAGCACTTAATTAGCCGGCACATGAGCCATGAGTTGCCACCCTCACTCCTTTCATCACAACAAATATGGCTAAACAGCTTCATTAATACCAAAACCCTGACCTTTGACACCATTTTCAACCTCCACCCAACTAGTTGACACAACCCTCCAAACTCTGAGGAATTTGCATGAACAATAATCATAATCAGAAAAATAATAAAATAAAATAAAAGGGTTTGTTAGGGTTACAGAGAAAATTTCATTGGGAAGATACAACATTAATAAGACCTGAGTCCAACTATATAAGACATCGACACTACTTTTAATCCAAAATCTTAAGACAATGGATTTATGGATCTTTATATATAATACTCTGTTTTTTCATTTCTAAATAATGTAGAACTTAAACTCACACTTAAATTTTTAATAGAGTTGTATTAGCATTACATGTTTGACGCGTGCAGGGCAATCATGGCCTTACCTAGCGTGCATGGAAGCTCCATAACGTGCAATCATATCTTGAGGTCTAGTTCTTATCTAAAAAGATGGAAAACAAAACACATTGATATTTGCAGTGAAGGGAAAGGGTAGTTTCGTAACTTCATCGTTAGGGTCTTAATTGCCCTTTATAAGAGTGTGAGTCCTCTGCATGATTGGATGTGTTAATTCATCGATTGTGTTGTTTTTCTGAGTTGAGTTTTGGTCTCCTTTTCCATTTTGGGATCATCATCACCACTAAAAACAACTCTTTATTCTGCTTTCAGGTATTTTTTTCTGCTTTCACTTCTTAAACAACAAAAATAAAATTATACCTATTCCTGTACTATATAACATGTTTTCTTGTCTTCAATTATTACTCCTTCTACTCTTTGACTACTTTGCTACTATTACCCGATTCCCCTCCAAAATTTTCAGCTTTCAAAACAAAAAAACATACCAATATTTCTGTTATATACTATGCCTCTCCACTGTTAACATATATAGTTTTCATGAACTATATATATATATATATATATTATAAAATTTCATTTATATACTGATAAATAAACTGTATTTGCTTTGCTACCAGAGAAATCTAAGGGTTTTATTTGATCAACTTGAATCAATACAGAGAAAGAAGATATAATTAATTTCTAAGAAGATATATTAAAAACTCTTGTGTTAGGGCAAATGGGGATATCTGTGTAAAACTTTGTTGTTTATGAGAAATCTGAAAACTGTGCTGCGGTTAAAAAACATCAGACATAGGTTATACCAAACAAATTTCTCTTAAAATATTGTCTGTTTAAAAACACAATTTTTTGTTGGCAAACAGTGGTGACTGAGAACATGGAGAAAGCAAACAACACATCATTAGTGAGAACAAAATCTGATCAGTTAGTGGAGTCTATGGTGGCGGCGATGAAGTCGCCGCCGTCGAGCGACCACTCTGCGAACGGGGTGGTGGAAGGTGGCGGCACCCTGTCGAGGAAGTCGAGCCGGCGGCTGACCGGCGCGTCACCGGGACGCGGCGGCGGAGGGAAGAACACTCACATAAGAAAGTCTAGAAGTGCTCAAATAAGCCAAATGAAGTTGGATTTTGATGATCTGAGCAGTGGTGCAGCACTTAGCAGAGCCTCAAGTGCTAGCTTGGGACTCTCTTTCTCCTTCACTGGCTTCACCATGCCTCCTGAAGAAATCGCTGACTCCAAACCCTTCAGCGATGATGATATTCGTAAGTTTCGATCATAATCATCTTTCTGCATCATGCATTTTCATACTCCAATGTTCTTTCAAAACCATGATTCAAGTTACATTTTTATTTTATCTTATGTTTTATATCATGTTTTAATAAAGGGTAATCTAAGAACATCTTTTTTCTTAATTTAATACTTATTTATGTAAAGTATATAATAAATAAAAACCAAATGAAATGAATTCAGCTTTTTTTGTTGTCTAGGTTGATCCTTCTGGAGTCAATCATTCAATGATGCTGAACTCTTAGGTAGTTGAAAATGATGTCACTTTTTATTTTTTATATTCAATGGATAAATAAATAAATAATTACAATAACAATTCAAATCATTTTCCATTTGTAAAATTAAGAACATGTCTGCATAAAGTTAAATTGAAAGAACAATTTTATATTATATACCTCTGGTTTAGGTTTGTGTCGTGCAGCTATAGTAACCACAGAACATAGATGGTGTGTTGTGTGATGCAGATTGAATTTAGAGATCTGAGAGTAGATTTCCTTTTTGTGATAAATAATAATGCAGAAGCATCTGCATTTATCAGAACGACCTTTTGGGTAGGGCAAAGAGAACAGAAAGTGAAGTACATGTGAAAAGTTAAAATCTCAAAATCTCATCACTTTCCTGTTAACTGCTATATTATCCAAACAAGTACAATCCCTATTGGTACCTTTCCGTAATCCACACCATGTGGCTAAGCACCACTCATACCTATGCTTCCAATAACCGACCTTTTTTACAGTAAAATCACATTTCTCGAAAATAGTTAATATGTGAATCAAAAAGTTTTATATTAGATATAGAATAGATAAAATTAAATATTATATAAAATAAAAATTCATAACATCATTATCTTAAAGTTTTAAAATTAAAAATGGTGTCTTAAAGTTTTAAAATTAAAAATGGTGTCAAAAATGTGTAAGATTTATATATATATATATATATATATATATATATATATATATAAAAGTTGATTCTCTTAAAATAAAAAGCGAGTGAAACAATATCATACTTAAAAATATAATACAATTAAAGTTTACACAATAGGGTTTATTTGAAAACACTCATCTTTAAGTAGAAATAAATAAAGGAAAAAAAAAGATCTTTTACAAGCTAAAATTAATTTGTGTTGTTAATATATAAATTATTTTTGGATGTTTTCTATAATTTTTTTTAATATATATATATATATATATATAATTTGATTTTAGTTTATAGAAAAAAAATATTTAAATTTTTAATATGAAACTTTCTTTAATTATTATCAGTATGAACTTTCTTTAATTATTATGATTAAATATGATGAGATTAGAAAACAAATTTTGTGAGCACTTTTAAAAAGAGAATTAATATTTTTAAATTAAAATTATTATTTTTGGTATAAAAATATGTCTATTTGTATTAATCGTAATTTTTTTAGAAATAAATTTGAATTATCTAAATATAATATTTTTATTGCATGAGTTTCTGGTGTCGTTTATCGTATTGTTTGTGTTTATTTTAATTTATTTTTTATATCCTCAAAAAGCATACTATTATTAAGAGATGTGATTCTATATTGTTAAATTGTCCTTTTCTCATAACGATACTATCTTGAACGATGTATAATTTTGAAAAAAAAAATCAATTTATTTTTCGTATTTTTCTTATAAAAACTTATGAATTAAAAAGCATGTAATAATAAAAATAAAATTGGATAGATTTACCATGAAATAGGTTGTGGTAGATCTGAAAGATGGGTCCAATCTAAGCAACCACTTCTAACCACAAAGCCCGTGATTCACGATCCAAACAAACCCAACGCACTCTAGTGGGCCCCACATAACTGTCTCTTTCATTACACCAATCATACTTCTTCTCATTAATAATTTCATCATCATTTTCAGACACATATCAATATTTCTTTTTTTCTTGTCACATTGCTAACCTTTATACTTATATTAAACATTGATTAACATCATCCATTTACACTAATTATGTCGTTTGATGACTTTTTTTTAGATAAACAAACCAATTCAATCATTGAATTGGATTTTCTGTATAATGGATCAATTTTGTGAAAAGAAAAACCAATTGGTATTTCATTGGTCTGCTTTTTTTTTGTGTACAATATATTGAGTATAAATAAAAGTGGCTAAATAAAATATTAATTACGTGAAATTTGATATACGTAATTTAAAAAAACAAAATTGTTTAATATTGGTCAAACTCATGCTAACAAAACCCTATAAAAAGTGCAAGAGTAAAAACTTATATATAAATTGACGGTGACAGTAAAATAAGTTTATACAAGTGTACGAGAAAAATTAAACTTGATAATTTTATCACCTAAATACGCCTTTGTTATTAGTAACCAATTTTATTGACTAAAAATTAATAATTATATAATAATTAATTTAGATACTAATTTATAAAATAAAATTATTAATTATTAAAATAATTATTATTATAAATAAAGAATTATAATTGATTTTTAAATTAACAACTAAAGTTTAATTATCAAGATTTTGACTATCACAAAAATAAATTTATAAATTGGTCGCTAAATATTAACTATAATGATTTTAGCTATAAAAAGGTAGTTTTTAATTAATTATTAATCAATTATAATTTTTTTATTCATTACAATAACTATTTTAATAAATAATATATTTTTTTATTTTGTAAATTAGTATCTAAACTTTTGTGATCGTAATAAATAATATTTTTTTATCAATAAAATGGGTTATTAAAGATGGACAAAGGTACAAAGTAAGCTTAATTATTGTTATGAGATTATTAGAAGCATATTTATGGAAGATGAAAGTACAAAGTAAGTTCAGTTATATATTGTACTAATTATCTTGTCATATATTCATGCATGCACAGTTTTCTGATGTGATTCATGGGGTGGCTTTTCATTTTATTGGAGAAACTTCAAACTCAAGTTTTTGGTTTCTTTTTCCATGTTACATCCTCTCATATAAAGTTTCAAACATTTTTTTTCTTGAGGTACTATTATGCGGGGAACATGACACATTTTGTTGACTAATGTCTTTGAAAGACAATTTAGCTGTTAATTATGTCGTACCTGTGGCTCCACACACAAGTGAATCTGTCTCTTTCTGTGTTTTTTTCCCCTTCTTCCTTTTTTCTGGGAGAGCAAATTGCCTCATGTTTGGGTCCCTCGATTAAATTCAGGTTGACTTTTTCACTTTCACCACCATGAGGATGCAACTTCACTGGTTCATGTCAGTGCCTAATCATGGTCCATGCTACCCCACATGAGTTTTCATCACCAGCAAATGTTGCACCCTTTTAATGGATCATGTAGTGTCACTGACATGCTGACATGAGAAGCATCCATGCATAGTTTATATTCCGAATCACTTTAAAGATATTTACCCTCTCATGATAACACCACCACCACACACTTGGTCAAGATCAAGAACAACCATTTTTATTCATTTCTTTAGAGGTGAAACTGTAACAGTTGCATGCCTGGTGTTGCCTTCTGACTGAAGGAGCTTCTTTTTAAAAAGGGTTGTTAACTATGTGTGTTGCAGCTGAAGATATCGAAGCTGGACCTAGGACAAAGTTTCAAACGGAACCTACTCTACCCATATTTCTCAAGGTAATGCACATTTATTACTTGTATAAATGTTTCCATCTCTACACCAACCTCTGCCAGGATTCAAAGCTTCAAACTAAGTTTCTATTCATTAATAATAGAACATGACTTTGATCTGGTCCTGTGTATTTCACCAGGCATGAATCAAGCTTCCTTTAACAATCAACTTAACCAATAGAACATGGCTTATATAGCATGATCATCAGGTTCAGTCTTGTACTAAGTTTCATTTCATGCAGCATCAATGCACAGTGCTACCCCTTCTTCAAGTTAACCAGACAAATAAATTAGCAGTACTACTTACTTAACTATATCTTGAGCTTTATAACACGGCTATGTATATATTGTGGTGCATTGAGCATAGTTGTGATGATGTGTTAGTCAGGGAACACACACATATAATGAGTTTTGTTCTTACTGTGGAATGTGCAGTTCACAGATGTGAGCTACAAGGTAGTGATCAAAGGCATGACAACAACTGAGGAGAAGGATATCTTGAATGGGATAACTGGTTCTGTAAATCCAGGGGAAGTTTTGGCATTGATGGGTCCCTCAGGAAGTGGAAAAACAACCCTTTTAAACCTTCTTGGAGGCAGGTTATGCCATCCTATAAGTGGTGGATCTATCACTTACAATGATCAACCATACTCTAAGTTCCTTAAGAGCAGGTAAAACATAGAACTATAATAGCCAGATTTACTCTTATATGGTGGAGACCACCATCTTACTAAGTGCATCTGCAACAAACATGTTCAAAAGTGAAAATTAATAGGGTACTTAAAATTAAACTAAAGAAATTATCTTTAAGGTAATTATTCTAAGAGTTAACCAACTTATCATATATAACATGTGGCAGGATAGGATTTGTGACACAAGATGATGTTCTGTTTCCTCACTTAACTGTGAAAGAGACTTTGACATACGCAGCCAGGCTAAGGCTTCCAAAGACATTCACAAAGGAGCAGAAGGAAAAACGAGCTTTGGATGTAATCTATGAGCTTGGCTTGGAGAGGTAAATGGTTCCATTCCATCCTTAACAATGAATGTCTAAATTATTATGAGCACAAAGTCACATTGATAGAGAAAGTCATGGCAAGGACTGAAGAGTAGAGTAGTATAACCATTTTACATGTTATTGGTACTTAAATATGGAAGCCAATAGTTTATATTTTATGTATGAAAAAGGTGCCAAGACACTATGATTGGAGGTTCCTTTGTGCGTGGAGTATCTGGTGGTGAGAGGAAGAGAGTTTGTATTGGAAATGAGATCATAATCAACCCTTCTCTTCTTTTTCTTGATGAACCAACATCTGGTTTGGATTCCACAACAGCCTTGAGGATCGTTCAGATGCTACAAGACATAGCAGAGGTATTTGTTATATATATCATATCCTAAGATTTTAGACCACACCTAATATCTCATGAGAAATACTGGCAGACCCTCTTTAGTTTAAGATCTTTTGAGTGTATTTATTTATTTACATGCATGAACCATTAAGTTTATGCTTTGGTGATGAACCTGCAAGATATCTTAGCCATGACTAAACCTTTATCACTAGCTTGTTAATTGCAATTGTAGGCTGGTAAAACAGTGGTGACGACAATTCACCAACCATCAAGCAGACTCTTTCACAAATTTGACAAGTTGATCCTTCTTGGAAAAGGGAGCTTGCTTTACTTTGGAAAAGCATCAGAAGCAATGACTTACTTCCAGTCTATTGGATGCTCACCACTTATTTCCATGAACCCAGCAGAGTTTTTGCTAGACCTTGCCAATGGAAACATAAATGATGTTTCCCTACCCTCAGAGTTGGAAGATAGAGTACACATGGAAAATGCAGAAGCAGAAACACCAAATGGGAAACCATCACCAGCAGTTGTACACGAGGTAACCGTCACAGCTCTTTGCAGTATATCATTTGTAAAGAACAGGCACTCTAAAATTAGAAATTGGTCATGGTAGATATGAGATTTAAAGTGTTACTGTAGAAGTTATCAAACTTATCATGCATGCCAATTCTTGATTAAATGATACTGTACAAAAATTCTTTACATTAGTATGTAGGTTTTCATGACAGAAGCAAATTTTAAGTAGTTTAGTCTTGAGTTTTAACATCATTCAAGTATAAAGAATCTCAAGATGAGAAAACATTGATCTCATCAAAGATGAATTTTAACAGTATCTGGTGGAGGCATATGAAACTCGAGTTGCAGAAACAGAAAAGAAAAGACTAATGGTTCCTATACCTCTTGATGAAGCAGTGAAGTCTAAAGTGTGTTCTCATAAGAGACAATGGGGAGCAAGTTGGGATGAGCAATATTCCATATTATTTTGGAGAGGAATCAAAGAACGTAGACATGATTATTTTAGCTGGTTAAGAATCACTCAAGTTTTATCTACTGCTGTCATTTTAGGATTACTCTGGTGGCAATCAGACACTAAGAACCCAAAAGATCTGCAAGATCAGGTAAGCTATTTCTGCTAGTCCTAAAATGGTGACAAAAGTCATAAAAACAAAGGAAAAGAAAGAAAGTACAAATACACATCTAGAATATTGGAAACATCCCTTTTCTGACATATTCTCTATTATTAATTAGAATTCATTGAAACTTATATTTAAAGACATTTGTGAGTCTTAAGAAATTTTAGTCAATGATAACACCTTAGAAAAAATGTACCATAGAATGTGTTAGCTTGTATTTTTCTTTATCAGACATGCTATTACAAGCATGAACATTGTAAGATACTGATCTTTGTGGATTGCAGGCAGGATTGCTATTCTTCATTGCCGTTTTCTGGGGATTTTTTCCTGTTTTCACTGCAATATTCACATTTCCTCAAGAAAGAGCCATGTTGAGTAAGGAGAGAGCAGCAGATATGTACAGACTAAGTGCATACTTCTTGGCTAGAACCACCAGTGACCTTCCACTTGACCTCATTTTACCAGTGCTTTTTCTACTTGTTGTTTATTTCATGGCCGGTCTCAGACTCAGTGTTGCACCATTTTTCCTCACCATTCTCACTGTCTTCCTCTGCATAGTGGCTGCTCAGGTATTCATTTAGTTTCCAATCAATTAGGAAACACAACAAACATGAATGACAATGCAAAAAACTTCCATAGTATCCATATTATTTTCAAACATTTGAAAACAAACAAGAAATGTTCTGACTATTTTTCATGCCTTTGAATAAAAGAAGTAAAATCAAAATAAGGAATTGCTTATAAAAAATCAGTGTTTCACACCAAATTGACTCTAAATACAGTTTTCAGTTCTTACTTTAAGAGTCTCACATTGACTAGAGATAAGATCAATTTATAATATATAAGTGAATTGAAACTCACCTAACAATTTGGGTTTGTAAGGTTGAGTTAAGCTAAAGGTTCACTTCTTAACACATGACTTATGTGAATCAGGGACTTGGACTTGCTATTGGAGCCACATTAATGGACTTGAAAAGAGCAACAACTTTAGCTTCAGTTACTGTGATGACTTTCATGCTGGCTGGAGGATTTTTTGTACAGGTAAACAAACATTCCAGTCCTTATTTTTCATATAAAACATCAAACCAACCAAGGTGTTTTGACTAGTACAATAGAGCTTGAACTAAAGAAAATTGACACAATTTTAAATGTCAAATTCAATTTGTTTGTACTAGTTACTGATTTTATTGTTCAGAAGAATGTTTAACTTGTGATACTAAATTAACTTTGGCAGAGAGTCCCCATATTTTTTTCATGGATCCGGTACATGTCTTTCAACTACCACACCTACAAACTTCTGCTGAAGGTGCAATATGAACACATTTCACCAATCATAAATGGTATCAGAATTGATAGTGGTGCAACAGAGGTAGCTGCTCTAATAGTCATGGTTTTTGGCTACCGTTTCTTGGCATATCTTTCTCTCAGGAGAATGAAACTTCAATCAGGGGCTTAACTTAAACTTCACTCTTTGCATTGCATGAATGAAGAAGACTCAAACACCAAATGGTGCACCTAGGTAGCTAGAGCTTCTGGCTTTTTTGATTTAGTCTTGTGAATATTGTATTTCACTTAGCATTAGCATGGTGAAACACATTAATAGTGCAAGCAACCACATGTTATGATCATAGGCACAGTTTTATCTGGAGAATTCAGATATTTGTTTTGGAGAGATTCTTAACTCTGCAGCAATGTTTAATTGACTCAAGTTTATCCATTTGCTACGAATCTAGCGTAGTTAAGTTGCTTAAGCCTTTCTGAAATCACAATTCTCCAGAAAGACATAACTTGACATCAACAAAAGTTACAACTTGCATTAAACCTACTGTGTATTGTGGTAGGAAATTCATTGTCAATTTTAATGTAATCAACTTTAGAATAGACATCAAATTTTGCAATAAATATCATATTTCATGGTTTATCATGTTGCAGGCTTGATCAGGCTTTGGAAAAGGAAGAAAGAGAAAAGGCAAATGATGTATGCAAATGATGGATATATAACTATTAGAAACCCCTTTAGACTTAATAAAAATGTGATAAGTAGAAATGATTTTTGGGAAGATTAAGGAGGTAACTTAAGTTACTATATTGAGGGCTTAAAGATGCTAATAGTATAATGTGCATCAAAATATATCACAGCATAAGAAGAAAAACATAACGAGGGTACAATGTGATAGTTATGTACAATCTCAGATACAAGTTCAATGCAGATATTAGCCATTCAAAACTAAGCATATATAATAAAGTATATAATAAAGGATACTACCAAAAATAAAGTATTTATGATTTTGACATATTTGTCCTAATCGTTTGACTTGATATAATTCATTCGATTATTCCTGTCTATATAAAAATAATTGAAAAACATGTAAGATGAAACAGATTTTGTATTTTATCACTACTTTGAAGTAGAATTCTAATAGGAATGTACCTAGTATGAATTCATAGTTTTCAAAGCTAAAAAAATTTATATTTTTTATCAATTTTGTTTTGAAATTTTTTTATACAAAATATTTATAAATTTTATTATGAAAAAAAAATTACAGAAAATTGCTGTCAATTTTTTTTTAAAATATTTTTTATAAAACATTTTTTCAAATCAAATTTTGTAGAAAATACTTACAGATTTTATAATTTTTAAAAAAATAATTATCTACGAAAAAATTACCTACTAATTAAGATCCTTAAAAGAAAATAGCATAAAAAATTTTTTTGTAAATTTTTTTAACAAATTTACAAGAAAATTTTCATATAATATGAGAATTTTTAGTAGTATTTTTTTATTTCTTCATTCAATAGAAAAAAAAAGTGTTGTTAATGATTAAAAGTAATACAATTTGTTTGAAACTTTTGTTAATAAATAATGAGAAGTGCACTACACATGTGAGAGGAAGAAACTTCGCTCAAGCCACCTTACAATATGAGTAGAATAAATTCTGATAAATTTTTATAAACATGAGACATTGAAATTATACTTTAATTTATAAAAATTATTTTATCTTCTAAAATTATTAATTAAGATCAACCACTAATCTGAAATATATGTGAAACTATTTAAGAAAATATACATGTTCAAAAGAGTTTTGTATTGCAATGATCAATAAGCACCAAATAATATATATATATATATATATATATATATATATATATATATATATATATATATTCAATTGAAATGGTCAACTTTCTTTTAGAATTTACAAATTTAGATAATTTTTAAAATAAATTACGGTCATTCACTATAGAAAAGTCATCATGTGTAAGATGAATTTTTTTTAAACAAAAATTCCCATGTATATGACTCGTCAACTTAAATTAAGTGAGTTTTTTATCGTTAATAATTCTTTTAATTTAAATTTAAGAATTAAATTTTATAGTTAAAATTATATTTTTCAAAATATACGTTAGGTGTTTATATTTTTGAGATTTAATTTTTTTAGATAATAAATTTTGAATAAAATTTGTGTAAATCAGGCTAAATTGAGTTTTTGTTTATTGAAAAATGAACAATAATAAAATTAGTTATGATAAATATTTAAATTGAAGTATACATTTTGTACTTTATACAAATAAATTAAGATTTTAAACTAAAGGATATACGAAATGTTAAATCGTCACATGGCAGACTTCACTTAAAAAAAATTTAGTCCTCATATGCTTGGATACTTGCATTTGTCAAGATATAGACGAGTTTCTATATAATAAAATAATTCATTTCCAAAGTATTTTTTTATGAGAAAACCTACAAAATATAACTTGAAATTATAGGTTTTCGTTGCAAGCCTATGAGTGTGTTCCTGAAATTATGCACAAATTGTTCCAACTCTGATAAAATTTTGATTATTTTCTTAAATTCATTGGAAAAAATCATTACTTTTTACTTTTTGCATATTTTCATACATATTTCGCTTTTTATATAAAAAAAAAATTGAGGTCTCTTAAGAAAAACTAATAAATAAAAAGTGTAGATAAGTTCTACATTAACATTTATTTCGTGGCAAATAAAGTGGTAAAGTTGTAAGGAGTATTACTACTAATAAAGTAAAAAAATATATTTGTATATCATAAAAGACTATTACTTCAAAAAATAATCAGTATTAAATATTACGAATAGTTACTTGAAACACTTAAAATCTAAGTATCCAATTGAGATTTTCGAACAAAAATAACGACCAATTGAGAATTTAAATCAATAAATTATTGTCAAAACCGCCAGATTTGATTTATACATTCTAAGCTTATTTATTTTGCACCCTCCAAATTACTTTTTTTTCCAAGCCATGGCACTGCATGGATTGAGTTGCAACTGATACCACCTATCTTCTGTGGCAAATTGCTGAGTCTTGAACATTGAGGAGGAAATCTGCAGTGAAACAATGGTGTGATCAAACAAATGGTGCTATGTATTAAATCTCATGCCATTGTTCTTATCCAACCAAGCAACCGAAGCAGCATGGCATCCAACACAGGTGACTTCTTCTCCAGCCCTATTTCAAAGAACAGCAAAATAACATAAGGGTAAGAAAGATTAAATGAAATTATGTCCACCATTCTCAGCAAGAGCAGTTCACTGTTATATACTATGAGACAAGCACATGTTCAATACCATTGGTACTAGAATCAAAATTTCACCTAAGTAATATGCATTGATATTTAATAGAATCCTTCATTATGCAACTTATTACACTGACTCTAGATATGATCAGCGTTGAAAATTTCATATCAACTAGAGATAAGATTAATTTACAATATATAAATAAAACCATACTTTACAAGTTGGTTTTGCGGAGATGAGTTAAACTTAAAATTCATTTTTTAACATGCATCAGAGTCATGGATTAGAGTCTAGCATACAAACTAAAGATAAGGTCAATCTACAGTTTAAGCTTGAAGTTTACTTCTTAACAATTACAAAACAATACTAATACGGCTTCTTGTAGAAACAACAACTCTATGCATTTAAAGGAATGCTTACAAATGTCTGCTATTACCATTTTGAGGAACAACACAATAGCATTCCTTCACACTATCTGTGGGTTGGCCACAATTTCGGAATGCTTAAACTTTTTGCACATGAAGCATTATGTAAGGGTTTGCCAGAATTTGGAGGACTGTTTGCTATTATTTAAAGGAATGCTTTATCTTACCAATATCTGCAGCTACTCTGTGAGCACACATAACTCCGGAGAAAGCTACAGCAATAACACCTTGTCCAGGGAAGCAGCTGTCACCAACACAGTAAAGACCATCTATGCCCTGCAAGTTTTATATGTTTGTGACTTGCTTTAAGCAGAGCATTATAAAAGCATAGCAGAATATTTTCTATAACTGAACCAGTTATTCGTTTAAGGAAGTAGACCTACAGTGGTATTGAATGGCATTCCCAATAACCCCTTCGGTGTTCCACGTGGCATTGGACCGTATGTCCCTTTGTCACGAGCTAGGTATCGCCGGTGTGTCTTTGGTGTCCCTACCTATTGGAAAGCTTAAGATTTCAGAAAGCATACTCATGATAAAAAAGCACAAGAATCAAAAGCTAATACCATTCAGTATTATGAGGTCTGAGGTTATAGCCAATACCTCGATAAAATCGATGGATGATCTAAGACCTGGAAACAATTTATTCTCTAATCTGTTTATGATTTCATCTGCTACAAGCTGCTTCTTTGCCTCATAGTCTACTCTTGAGAGACCCTAGTACAGAAAACAGTGACACCAGAAATTTTAAAGACAAAAACAGATTCTGAAGTCATAGAAGCATGCAATGTGAAAGTTTTGAACTTTGTTTATCAGTATTGCCTACCTCCCAGTCCTCCATGGAAGAAGTTGTGAATATATGAAGGATATGTCGACCTTCGGGAGCCAATGATGAATCAAGAACAGTTGGTATACTTAAAAAGATACTTCCATATGGCACCTCCAATTTGGACCAGTTGTTCTAGAGAAGTGCCGATGAAATGCATTTAGCTAATTATTCATTTTAAGGCACAAGGACTATTAAGAAATTTCAAGTTGAGCAAAGTTCCAACTACCTCAAGTACAAAATGGTGACAGTCTGTATCTGGTGGTAAAATCTCTGCTTTAACCCCCATGTGAATTGAAAGAAAAGATGGAGCTTTAACATAAACTTTCTGGAAGTTCTCTTCTTCTTTTGGGAGTGGAACACCCTTCAGCAACTTTCCTGCAGTGTAACATTATGTGATTTAACTAACTAAGAACTAATGAAGGCAGAGAAACATCGCGGAGATCATCAGTAAAATATTCACACAAAAAATCTTATAGAAGTTCTCATTTGAATTTGAAACCAACCAAATGTATCCCATCTGGTAGCATTTGATATTATGGTTTTGGCAAAGAACTCTCTTCCATCAGCAAGCCTCACACCTACCTGCAAAGAGCATAGTCAGTTCTTGAAGAAAAAATGCTTCTTTCCAAAATGTCATCTTGTTTCTATTCTGAAGTCTCACTTACAGCTTTGCCCTGCTCAATTATAATACCAGTGACATTTGCTTTGTAAACTATCTCACTACCCTGATCAATAAGACCTTTTGCTAAGGACTTTGCAATCCCACCAACACCCCCAAGAGGGTAGTTGATCCCACCAAAGTGTCTGTCACATAGAACCTGGAGGGAAAAAAAGAGTCAGGCCATGCAGGAAATGTAGAGCATGTGAGGCCAAGGTGAGCTATATAGTACTGGCCACCATAAGTGCTTTTACTTTTCACTGTTTTGAATGGTATAACATGAATGTCTAACTCAAACACTAAAACATATTTAACCCTTTCATCTTTTTATAGTCAGTTATGAGGTAGAAAAATAACAGGTCTAACAAACATGACAGATACTTCATATGAATGTAAGGATGACCTTTACATTTTAAAATTTACATGCTTAACATTTCAAATAAAAAAGATACTAAAATATGTGTACATTGTTAGGACTAAAAGCAGTCAATGTTGGGTCAAATTCCAGCTAGTTTTATTTTTTGCAATCTAATTCTCTATTCATTTGAAGCAGAAGCTATGAATGCAAGCATGAAACCTCCTCTCCTAGACAATTTAGTAATGTAATACAAAATTTAATGAACTGAAAGAATGAAAAAAGGTTACCATGCTAGCATTGATCATTGGTGTCTGTATACCGTTGACTGTGCTCACTATAAAACACTGCAACAACATGGATACAAATTACCAATCACGTACCAACAATTGAATAATTAATCAAAGTGTAAATGAGTAGTAATATGACTGCTATCTCACTTGAAAATAGGTTACAGAAAGATACAAACATGTGGCATATTACGACTCAAATTCTATGATGAGACCAACAACAATTGTCCTCAACCTCTTCTATGAGATCCACTAGAATGGATTCCACACTTATTTAGTTACCTGTTGTCACTCTTAACACATTGCACCGAGTAACTATTCAAGACACATTTTCCTTAATAAATTCATGAAACTTCAAGCTGAATCAAAAAGTTATCACACCTACCTCTGCATCTATGAAAGACAGCAAGTTTGGATCTTTAATGTACTTCCGAGCTATGGCTCCAGCATTTTGAGGCAAATAATAGGCTGTCAAAAGATATGTCAAAAAGGTTAATGCTGAAAACATATGAAAAGGCTGATAAAAAGCCCAAATATGGAGGGAGCTGCAAATGGATCTTCAATAATGACCCCTATCAATATGTACTATATACTGTTATTAGGAAATAGGCATGTAACGCTTATTGGTTATTAGAGATAGTCTACCACAAGAAGGTTGTAATACACACACATCAAGAATGATTAGGGTTGATCACATTCTTTGCTCTGTTCCTCTTGACATAGCAAAAGTTAATCAGATGCTCACATTGATTGAAATCTTCATATAGAATTTTTCATATATAAACCATCACAACTTGGTATTGCAATAATTGATGCATTTCAAAGATTTGAGCAAATTAATCAGAAATGCTGAGACCCCCCTTGGGAATTAGGAGACCAATATAGGTTTTCTAAAATGTTTGTTGAGTCCAAATTCTCCACCCAGAAAAAAGAACTAGACTACGTACATGAGATGTGATTCTCTAGGTCTAGGGTTTCACTACTTGAAAGATAAAAAACTAATTGAATTGCATAAGCATGTCTTACTCAAACCTTGCTCTGATCTTCATGGTTAGGGTAAAATTTGTTGAGTCAACTAGTTATATGCAGTAGCATTAAGCAACAAACTACAGATAACATATAGTTGAGTGATGTATTTGTTCACTTTTTCACCCTTTGCTTCCTTCAACAATTCTTTTAACTCAAAGTTAAAACATAACTCCTCCAATCAATCAAAACACCGAAAAGATAAACCAAGTGGAACTAAAAAACAATATTAACCTTATAATTAAAGTTAAGAGTTCAAATTTGAAGCCTTGCAGTTTAAAATAAACAAGATGAAAATACCTAGTGTCAAGCATTCCTGGGGCTTCTGAAAAAACTGTCCAAAAAGGTAGAGTGGCTCTTCCAGTGACTTCAGTTCCAAGGAGTTCAGTGCATTGAAAATCTAGCCATAACACATATAAAATCTTAAAAGGTAAACTTCAAGGAGAGGCAAAAATGCCTTAAGGGGGCTGCAATCACCTCAATTAAGACAAACCTTCCAGCATTCACTGTAGAATTTAAGAATACCCTCCTTTTCATGGGGAAAGTAACTGGTCAGTTCATCAATGAATTTATCATATTCTTTGTGCACTCGAACAGAAAGGTTATTTGGTAGATGGAAGTGAACGGTTGTTGGATCAGGTACCACTTGCATCTGACAACCAACTGCCTCCAAAGCTTGTGTTATCAAATTGAGATTACCCTACACAAATTTAAGGTACATGGTTTTCATGATCCTGGGAAGCATACCATTCAACATAAAGAACAATTACAAGTGCTCGAATCTACTATTGGCTAATGTATTATCAGAAGATGAGCAAATTACACCTATTTGGAGCTTAATTGATAAAAAATCAAGCTTCACATAATGAACCAAATCTTTCTTAATATTAAACTAACCAAAAGAGCAAACTAGACGGAATCATTTTGTTCATGAACACCAGGCACCAGCTAAGCACAATAACACTGATCGCAACACGAAATAGAGTGTTGTTTTACAAATGAATATGTCTCCAAAAAAAAAAAAAAACGAATGCATTACAACCAGAGAGAAACAGAAAGTCCCTCTCACAAACAAAGCATCCATATTCCTTCAGTGTAACATTCAGCTCTTGAGCTCACCCCTAAGTTTCTATACCATCCACATTTCACCACATCACTAATGAAATTAAAGTAAATGATTACACACAAAAAATGGCATGCACCCAATTAAATAAATAAATAACTGACCTTATCACTGAAACCAAACATGACAGAAGAACCCACATCAAAAGTATAGCCATCCCTCTGGTAAAATCCAGAGCTTCCACCAGGAATCACATACTTCTCCAAAACCAAAACTCTGGCACCCTTCACTGCCAACTGTGTTCCCGCAACCAATCCTCCAATTCCAGACCCTATAACAATTGCATCAAACTCTTCACCCTTACCCTTCACTCCCCTCTCTGCCACTTCTTCCACAGTCAGAGTTGACTTTGAGCACACCACGGAGACCCTTTTTCTTCTGAGAGCATTGGAGCAAGACCCAGATGGAAATTCACTCCCTGCATGGTTTCCAAAAGCAAAAGATTGAAACTTTGGCAGAAAGATTGAACTTTGAGAAGCAGCCCCTGTTGGGAAATGATGGGAAGTGTGGGAAAAGGGGTGTCGAGAAAGGGAGAGGAAAGGGGAAGTGATCATGATTAGAAGGAGGAGAAGGTTGTGGTCTGGTGGAAAGTGGAGGTGCGACAAAGTGGCATTTGCCTTGGCATGGATGCCGGTAATGTTTTGTAATGGTGTTGAAGTGTGTGGATTCCACTCACATGTAAATTTGATTCCAGCCGAACACACACAATGTTTGGTTTGTCATTACTAGTTTATCCAAAAACTGACAAATTATTAAATTTAATTAATTGAAATGAGAAAAAATCATTCAATTGTTATAAATATTTAATTTAATAAGTGCATGTGTGGATATTCATTATACATTATCACAGTTTATATTTTACATTTAATGTTATTGAATTATGCTAATGGTGTACTTACTGTATGTAATTTATAAATTAATAAAGAACTTAAATATGTAATTGTTTCCTATTACCATTTACATTTTCTGATTTTTGCTTTCATTATAGGTAGTAATAGACCAGCAAGCTATCAGATTTCTATAGTTAGGCTTAGCTTATTTATTTACAGTGACATGTTGAGGTTTTTAAAAAATTCATTATTTAAGCGAAGAGTCAACTTCATACTTCTATGTTGAATTTAACAACTTATCATCCTTTTAATCTAATTTAGTTTTCATATTTAAATTTATGATTTATTTTGATTTCTACGTTCTTTTTAACTCAATTGAGTTTAAATGTTTATTATATAGATCTAATTTGGTCCTTTATTAAATTGGCAATAATTTAGTTTAGAAGGTGTTATGTGTTAGTATATATAATAAGTGTCAATTTTATATTAAAAATTTACTTATTCTTGATATTTATTAATTATACACAAAAATGAATTAATTTTGATGCATGACATATGGTAATTGTTCAAGGACATTGACTAATATCAGTGTGGCTACTATTAGTGTAGGGTGTGTGGTGATTATACACAAGCATTGATTAGTTTTGATGCATGTGTGGAGTGAAACAAAATTCTTGAGATGGTTTAATTTAAAATGAGTGTACTCTTTATGGTAGAACATGATTGTTGTTATGAGCAATGAAGATGTGTGTATTTTAATCAGAGTGGAGATTGTTGGGTTAATGAAAATAATACATTTTGGAAAGTCTCATCTCACATAGGATAAGTAAGGGAGTGAATAATAGTAGATATATAATGAACTATAAGTCTATGATATTTCTCATCTTAGTAAAAAACACTTTAAGTTTGTATTTGACTTTTTTTATAATCTTGTATTAGAGTGCTGTGAGGTCTAGGTTCAATTCTTGCTTTGGAGAGTGTGTACTTCGGGTCAAAGGGCATGATAGATTGGTTTGTCTGTTGTACAAATTTTCACATAATGTTATTCTTTGGTTGTCTTTAGACAACGATCATGGGTTTTCTCTAGTTTTGAAGCTTTCGTGTTATCTCTTGTGTATCCTTGTGTTGTTAATCTTATTTATCTATTAGTAGGATGATTGTCTAGGATAAAGACGACAATGTTCTTCATTAATAGTATATTATTTTTCCAACAATTTTCAAATGTTATCTTTGTTGACATGGTTTTAGAGTAGGAAGAGTTTACATTGCAATAAGTTAAAGATAATGCTACAAAAATTAATTGGACCTTGTACAACATTCCATATACTTATTCACCTTTCTTTATTCAGCACATCCTATTAAATAAAAAAGAAAGGTTGCTCCACCATGAAAATATGTTAGATTTAAATTCATTTAAAAATATTGTAGATAAAAAACTAGAATTGCATACATATTATTTTGTACTTTTGCCTTAATAAAATTATAAAGAACTTTATAAATAAAAATAAAAATATTTGTTTTTAATAATAATAATTATTATAAGCCCCTTTTTCTGTCCCAAAAAGGGTTGGGCCTGGCCTTTTCGTAGGCCCAAGGCCAGCCCAACTGTAGGACCCCCAATACCCCTTTCAGCTCACTCAGTATGCTCTTGTCTCCTTTTTCAGAAAATAGTTTCCTCTCCTCTCTTGTCTTCTGCTAGGAGCTCTGCTAGGGCACGATCTTCATCCACATTCGAGCTAACGAAACCCATTTAGCACCTTCTGGTAAGTTGAACTTCAGAGTTCTCTGGTCTATTCCCTCCTCATTTCGCTGTTTGAGCATTTGGTTAGGTAGGGTTCCAAGTATTTACCTCGTTTTGTCCTGGTTTTCACGTTTCAGCTCATTACTCGAGTTCTTGGAGCTGTGGTACCCCCTTAGTTAGGATTTGTTTGCTTTTGGTACTCAAAACAGAGGTAAGGGAAGCTAGTATTTGTTTTTTTACCGTTTAAAATATTTCTCCTGTTGTTTTTGGGTTGTTGAATGCTTTTGGAATGATGAATGAGGTTTTTTGTGGTATGAGACTTGTCTTGTTTGCGTCTGGTATGTTCCCTTGTGTGTGCGTTCCTGCTGCATGCGTGAAACAGTGGTGAGTACTGTCAATCTCACCTAAGCGAGATCATCTCGCCTAGGCGAGAGTGTTTAAGACTCGTTCAGGTTCTGCTCGAGCAACTGGCTCAGACGAAGGGCCCTTGTCTTTGAGCGACGCGTTGTCTCGCTCAGGCGAGAGTGACTCGCCCAAGCGAGTTCTCGAAAAAAAACATGGTGTGCTCTGCTCGCATCCTCGTCCAGGCGAGGGGTTTTATTTTTGGGCGAATGGCGATCTCGCCCAGGCGAGCTGGTCTCGCCCAAGCGAGAGCTAGCAGAGTGCCACTGTTACAGGCCTCGCCTAGGCGAGAATGCCTAGCCTAAGCGAGACAGTTGTTGTAGCTTAGGCGAGGACTTCTAGCCTAGGCGAGAATAGTGCAGATTTGTGTTTTTTTTTATCTCTATTTACCTTGCGTGTGGCTATTTATCTCGAACGCGCATGATTATGGTGTGATTGCATGAGTGGTATGAGTTGTATGCACTGAATTTGTATGTTAGTATGAGTAACACAAGGGATTTTGTTTGGTTGGTTGAGAACGTGCATAAGAATTCAATGTTGAGATAACAAGTGGTGGTTATGGTATGAGGATCATGAAATTTGTATGTGATAGGCGTAATTCCATGAGTCTCATGGGGAGGTCTCATGGTGGCGCGTAGTGTATATATTAAGATATGGATTCAAGTAAGGACCGCATCTCGAAACTCTGATGGGTCAATGAGTCTTAGGTAGAGCATACTGACCCAAGTGGTGAGAGTGGTGGGAGGCCTTAGTCTTTGGCAGGATAATGGCCTTAGATGCTTGAAGGTTAACCTTGTGTGTGGTAGGGTGAAACCCATTGGCAATGACTCTGCAGAGCAGTAGAGGCCACCACAAGTGCAAGCGTCCAGTGAATCCGATCTTAGTATATGTATCCGGATAATTGAGTCATAGTGTCATGCTTGTCTGCTATATCATGATTCTTGTGCTCACTGTGTTACATGCTTGAATTGTTTAAATACTTGTCTGTTATACCGTATTAACTCTAAATTACACTAGCTTACCCTTTCATTTTCGTGTGTGTTCTTGCCTTGATTCTTCTCCTTTTGCAATGATCACCTTATGGTGGGAGCAGATGAGAAGAATTCTGGAGGTGGATCTGTTGGTGGTAGCGGGGCTGTGTAGTCGGGGACTAGTTATATGTAGCAAAGCAGTTTTTATGGTTGTAATGCCCTTCTTGTTTTGTATTTCCTTGCTCTAGGAGCGACCTTTCTGCAAACTGTTAAACTCCTTTTATGTTTGTTCATGGCATGGTGGTATGCCTAAGTTCACTTTCACAGTACACTTTTGGATGACTGTAATAGTACCTTTCTTATATTCTATGTTCATCTGATTGCTTCTTATTATTATAATCATATAATATTTTATTGAGTAGATTATTTTATTTAAATGGGATGTCGCAATTATTATTATTATAAAAGTAATAAAATTGTACAGAACAACTTGTACTATATAAAATTAAACAAAATAATTTTTTATATATGACCAAATTAAGTCGGAATTCTCCAAAATAACATTGATTATAGAGTTTGAAATAAGTGTGAAGGTAGTTTGTGTAATATTTTTTACTCAAAGCAACAAGATTATTCTAAAAATCTAAAGACTTAAACAAAAATATTTAAATGTAATCAAATCTCAATAAGAACTTAACTAAGTCAAGAAAAATACTTTTTTTTTCGATTGACCAATCAAAATTAATAACAAAATTATAAAAAGAAGAAGAAAAGAACAACAAATCTTTAAAATAACAAAAACTTGCTCTCTTTGAAACTTTTATTAGGTAGAATTGATCCGTCCTTACTATATGACCAGATGTAATCATATTTTGAAAAAAAGTGAAGTGTAGAGAAAGAAAATTATAGAAAAGGAAAAAGAGATTTGTTGAGAGAGATAAAGAGAAAAAAAAAAAATTGAACGGAGAGAGGTTCACAATTACTATAAATTAAAAAATCTTTTTTCAATAATGATTTTCAATACTTAATGCCACAATCATAAACTAAGCTAAATTATCATCCCAAATATCTATCATTTCTCAATCAAATCATATAAGACACTTATCTCATTAATCCACATTTTAGTTCAAAACATTTCTCAATATTTTTTTGTTACGTTCATGTTCAATTATTATAATACACCCGCTTCTCATCCAACAATAACATATTTAAGCATATTTGACACGGAACCAAGAAGAAAAAAATACATTTATAAAAATTATAATCCAAGACGTTATCTTCACTTAAAATGTAAGACTTAAGTTAGAATTGCTTCACGAAAAAAAAAAATCAATTTATTACAAGTAAAGCAAAAAAAAATAAAAAATTCCTCCTTATTTTAAATATAGTTCATTACTACAAAATTTTGTAATCTTGCGATTTTTGCTACCTTACCTAAAAGATAGATTATTCATCTTTTTACCTATAAACCTATCTATCGCTACCTTTTATTTGTTCCCTTCCCCACCAAAACTTTCAGTCACCTTTTTCTTCACAGTGAATATATATATATATATATATATGGTTAAATATATTTTTAGTCATTTAACTTTTTAATGAAAATTGGAATTAGTCATTTGTCAAAATTTTAGACCAATTTAGTCTATCATCTTTAATAAATGAGTAAATTTAGTCTTTTTAACAAAAATTTGTTAAGTTTATTTGACGTTTTAAACGCGTTTTGAAGTAAACATTGAAACTAAAATGAGTTAAACAATGTACACAACTCAAATATTATCATGAAATACGTTTAAAACATCAAATAAACTTAAAAAAATTGATTAAAATGACTAAATACACGTATTTCTAAAGTTGAGGAACTAAATTAGTCTAAAATTTCGAGAAAGAACTATTTCCAATTTCCACCGAAAGTTAAGAGACCAAAAATATATTTAACCCGTATATATA
>Ga0214544_1000331_pt1 | contig 81991 bp, 34 predicted proteins | sample CNSS3metaG_FD_160074 | JGI IMG/M metagenome (GOLD analysis project Ga0214544, IMG submission 160074) | Root nodule microbial communities from cowpea collected in UCLA plant growth center, Los Angeles, California, USA - CNSS3 | ecosystem: Host-associated > Plants > Roots > Nodule | place: USA...
GCTAGGCCCACCTAATCATAAATATTCCACCAAATTCCATTGCCTCTTCGGAAAATGAGAGAAAGAGGAGCAAGGTTCCAATCCAAGTACCAAACTATATACATAGCCCTGTACTAGAATGGAACCCCATTTCTTTATATTGTTGTCACCATTTTAAAATACAAATATATCCTTAATAATAATATGATTGTGAAATACAAATATAAATTGAAAATTCTTTCATAAAGTACATTATCAAACATTAGAACGTGACAGTGAATCAAATCTATACTCGTTAAGGTCCACAACAGTTAAGAAAGTTGGAATGGATATGTAAGATCTTAAGTTCTATCTTCATTGTTACTATAGCAAATAAAAATAATAAAAATTGTAATATGTTGATTTATGTTTATGTATTATTTCACTATATCTATTATAAAAATTAACAATTTTACCTCATATGTGGGTCTTTTTATTAGAAACAAATCAGTATATTTTGTTTTATAAATATTAATACGTTAGTGTATATATAACGTAATATTTTCATTCGTTATTCTCATTTAAAGATCACAATTGGTAGGTGCGATGTGATATAAATTCAATAAATCAATAAAAACATTAATTAAAAACTGTTGCAACTAAATTGAAAATTCCAACAATTAATTTCAGGAGCTTTGATTTTTATTTCAAAAGCCTTTTTTTCTTCTTCTAAAAACTCAAACTATCATTTAAAAACTTGTTTGAAAGCAACGTCTGAGAAAGAGCTTTCAAAGAAAAGTATATTAATAATATTTTTTTACTTTCTCTGACTGTTAAGACTATATTTAATTTTTTATAAATTACTGATTTCCATTATAACTCAGATATGATATAAGTATTTTTTTTTCATTAGTAATTTCTACATTTCTCAAATATTCTTTTAATTTTTTCTTCAAACAATAAATTAAGTGATATTTATTCAATAAATGGTTAAAATTGGAGTTAAAAAACGTTAATATGATACTATTCTATTGGACAGTGAAATCAGTATTTTTATCCATTTTAAGAAAGAAAAAAATGACGAGAAAACTAAAAAGGGTATTTGTTAACCTATATGTGAGTGTTCGAAGTGGTAGTGCATTAGTAACCGAACATGTTTTTAGTATGCGATTGAATGAGAGTTGGGAATCGCATATTTCCCGAGAAATAGGATTTCATTTTTGGTTGGATATAGGAAATGAATTCCACGTGGCAGTGATGAGCACGGGCACCATTGACGAATTTTTGTAGCAAAAAATATCTCTTTATTTGAAGGGTGCTTATTAATACTATATTGCAAAGGTGGGGTTGCTGGGGGCTGCGCTGTTAGTGATATGTGCAACTTCTTCATAACTTTATATTAAATGAGTGAAAAGAAAGAGAGAAAGCAACTTGCAGGCTTTGCCATTATCTCTTACCTTGTCCTTCTTCCTTTCCTACTACTATACTATTTTTTCTCTCTCTAATCAATCATACACTTGCCTCTCAAAACCTCCATTTCTCAAACCAAGCTTGCACCAAAACAACACAGACACATAGCCATGGACACTGATGCTAATGCCTCTTCCCAACCCGACTCAGAAGCATCTTCAGAGCTCAAATCATCAGAGACTCAAACATCAAAGAAAAGGTAGGTTAAGAAAAGTGAAAATGGGTAGAAGATTTTTTTTTTCTAGTTTTGGTAAAGTTGGAAGTTTTATGTTTGAGTTGTGCATGTTGCAGGAAACTGGTTGAGAAAAGAGTTGTGGCAGTGAGGATAGGAGAGAATGTTGGGAAGGTGAAGAATGAAGGGCTACCTTCGGATTTTTGGTCTTGGAGAAAATATGGACAAAAACCTATCAAAGGGTCTCCATATCCAAGGTGTTCCTTCTTTCTACAACAAAATCATTTCTTCTTCCTATGGACCCATACTCCAATATTCACACTCTTTACTTCTCCTTCTTCCTGATTCCACCCGCACCCATATATAATTCTTAGAAAAGGGAAAAAAAAAAGTGAGCAATTTGGGCCTTTTTAGCTCTTGTTAGTTCTTTGCATTTAGTGATATGAATCGATTAATGTTATTAGTTTTGAATTTGTTCAATGCTCGGAAAGAGAAATTTACTCTTGACGAACTCGATCATACCCGTTAAACCGTAATTAAAATGCTAAGTACGTTTATCTGCTAAACTTTTGGTAGATCTATAAGCTTGGTTTGGTACAATTATGCAGGGGCTATTACAAGTGCAGCACATCCAAAGGTTGTTCAGCCAAAAAACAGGTAGAGAGATGCAGAACAGATGCTTCAATGCTCATCGTCACATATACCTCTACACATAACCATCCATGCCCCACCACCACCACCGCCACCTCCACCACCACAAATTCACCCCAACAACCAAAAGAATCTGAATCCGAAACCACCCAAGACCTCTCAGGTATCTCAAAGGAGGAAGATCAAGAACATATAGAAGAAGAACAAAGGGATGATGATAAGCCCAGAGATGAAGGTAGAAATGAAGAAAAGTTTCTTTACCTGCAATCTTCCCAAGACATAATAATAGAACAAGAAGACCCTTTCAAGCTAAACACGGAGAAAAGCCATGAGAGAATAGATCTTCTCTTGGAGGAGGAAGAACCCCTTTGTTACGCACAAGTCAAGAACTTGTCGGCTTCCGAAAGCGAAGAACTTGATTTTTTCGATGAGCTTGAGGAGTTGCCCATGTCTTCATCTTTCTTTAACTTCACGAGGAGCATTTTTTCCGATGAAAGGATTCCCGTTGCCCCTTCTTGATTCAAGTGTTGTTCTTTTTCTTTTTTTTTTTTTTTTCTGTTTAGTGTATCTATGCTTTAACCCATGTTACATATCCATTTTTCAATTCAGAATTTATCCTTTATTCACGTTCACACAACATACTGTTATTGAATTGTTCATCAATTTGGTTAGTGTTTACACAAAGCTCATGTAGTTAAACAATAATGGTTTGGCACACAATCAATGCTACATAATTATTATTCTATTTTTTCTGGATATACATTGTTTGTTCACAATAACAAATTAAAGATCATCAAATATTTATTCATTCAAACCGTCAGTGGATGAGGTAGAGAATTATTTTACTTTATCTGTTGCTCTTGAAATGTAATTTATAGAGTCAAATTGCATGTAATGAAGCAACCACATGAATCAAATTGCTGTAATTTAATTTAATTTAATCTGAATCTGAATTTAGTTTACACGTGGTTATTAAAAAAATATATATGAGAAAATAGTTTTATCTAAAAGGAATGAATTTACGCAAAGGACGAAAATGGACGCACGTGGAGATGGTTGGAAGATGGAGGAATGGGGGTATTATTGTAATTTAGCGGTATGGAAAAGAAGGCACGAGGTTCTCGAGTGGGGCATGATATAGTTAAATTGTTTATTTGTGTATTTTGGTATGATGAATGTTGAGTGGTTGATTTGGTGGAAGAGTTATGAGTGGCACACTATTTTGGCAGTACTAAGATGGATGGAGAAATATGGTTGGAAAAGGTGTATTGTACTGAACTTTAAATCCTCCAAAAGTTGAAACTTCCATTGCACAAAATGCCAAATCTCCATGGCTTTTTATTAACTTCCTTCTTTTAATCTGTTTATGCGTTCACAGCCACGGATTCTGGAATGAAATTCATTAATCATCTATCTTTGTTTAATGGCTGCATTAAAGGTTGTTTTCATTTTAATGTTATAGTAACTCACTTTGATTTCGTTTTTTTATTTCTGTTATAATTTAGTCTGTATAGAGAAAATTTAGACCTAAAAGTCAGAACTATGTAAAAATGTTGTTTGCAATTTTTTTCTTTAAAAATATTCTTAGAATGATGGTATTCGTCAAAAGAAAAATCATAGAAAGGATTAAAATATGATTCATTCATTAGGGGATACATATATTTCTTTGTCACATATTACGAAAGACAGAATAGTTTAATAGGACAACAATGTATGTTTTTTGGTACTTGAAAATAATTGTTTGCTTTTTCAGTTCCTACGGAAGCATGCGCTTCTCGGTAAATAAAAATTAGATATACATAATACTTTTAAAGAAGGGATAGCAGAGGAGATGTAATTTCTGTGTAATAATGTCACACACTCTCGATTGTAACAAAATGAGAGAACCGGTTATCTAATTCTTTATATATGTAAAGAACTGGTATGTATATAAAAATTAATAATTAGTTATTATATAAATATAAATAATACAATAAAGTAGTAATCCATTAAAAATAACAATTCATACATGATATAAATAACACAGTATAATAAAATAAAAATAATTTATATATAATATACATCATATAACATTAACACATTTAAATATATATATATGAGGATTTAAAATTTTAGTATCTATATTTATCTTTAAGTTTTACTCTTTATAAAAAAAATATTTTTCATTGGATAACAAACAAAAAATTGATTAGTATATTTAAAAAAATTGTAGAAAAAGTAATATGTAGTTCCTTAGATTGAGATATGATTTGACCTATTTTTTTAATCAAGTCAGTCATATAATGAAAGAAATAAGAGTTGATTTTTGTAACTTATAATCAAATTCGTGGTACATAAGATATATCCCATTTGATGATAAAAAAGATTGACTAGTAAATTTTAAAAGTTTGTACGAAAAATAATACACAGCACCTCACTTATTTGTTTATTATGTCGCACTTATTTGCCTATTTGGTTATACCTATTTTTTTCTTCAAGTCAACCACCTAGTGCAAACAATACGGATTGATTTGTGTGACTTGTAATAGCCACCGAGTGCAAGCAATAAAAGTTGATTTTTGTGACTTGTAAGGAAATCTGTGGTACATAAGAAGTATATCCATTGAATGACAAAAAAATTGATCTGTAAATTTTACAAAATTGTACGAAAAGTAATACGTAGCTTCCACTTATACCTAGATTATAAAAGGTTGATTTTTGTGACTTGTAATCAAATTTATGGTAATACGCAATTCCCCACTTATTTGTTTATTATGCTCATCTTATTTACCTATCTGGTTTTGACTAATTTTTTTTTGGTTAAAATACTCCGTTGGTCCTCGTTTTTGTCGCAGAATCTCAATTTGATACTCGTATTTTTATTAGTCTCAATTAGGTACTCATTTTTGTAAATTAGTATCAATTAGGTCCTTTCCGTTAGTAGAGAGCTAACATCGTTAAGTAAGTGCCATATGTCAGCTTCTCTTTTTTTGAATTTTTAAATTTTTTTTTTTAATTTTTAATTTTTTTAAAAAAATTTTTATGCCACGTGTCAGTTTGTAATGTGCCACGTGTCAATCTAATATGGTGACACGTGTCAAATTATTGTATGAATCTCAATTTGATCCTCATATTTGTTAATTTGATTTGATTTCAGTCCCAAATTTATTTTAAAAAATTTTAATTTCATGTGTTCCAAATTTAGAACAAATTTAACTTTTTTATAAATGTAATGATGCTACTTTTATTACAAGTGATATTTCTATTATATATTTTTAATAACATTTAATTTATTTAAATTTATATTTTACATTAAACTTTATTTAAATTTTATTTTAAAATTATAAATATATAGATTAATAAATTTATATTCGAAATATTTGTATAATATTCAATATCAACAATATTTTAGAGTTGACTTAAAAATAATAATTTTATAAATTCAAATGTAAAATTTTAAAATAATTTTATAACAAATTAAAATAAATATATTTAAAATAGAATTAATATTAAATATAATTAATATTATTAAAATATTTAATAAAAATATCAATTTTAATAAAAATAATCATAACATTACATAAAAGTAAAATTTGGTCTAAATTTGGAGTGCCTGAAATTGAAAATTTTTTAAAAAAATTGGGACTCAAATCAAATCAATTTAACAAATATGAGGACCAAATTGAGATGCATACATTAATTTGACACGTGTCATCATATTAGATTAACACGTGGCACACTACAGACATGACACGTGACATAAATGTATTTTTTAAAAAAAATTTAAAATTTAAAAAAAATTCAAAAATAAAAATAAAAAAAAATTCAAAAAAATTCAAAAAAATTCAAAAAAATTCAAAAAAACGAGGAGCTGACACGTGGCACCTATTTAACGGTGTTAGTTCTCTACTAACGGAAATGACATAATTTATACTAATTTACAAAAATGAGGACCTAATTGAGACTAATAAAAATACGAGGACCAAATTGAGATTCTGCGACAAAAACGAGGACCAACTGAGTATTTTAACCTTTTTTTTTTCAAGTCATTCATTCAATGCAAGCAATAAGGGTTGTTTTTGTGACTTCTAAGCAAATTTAGGGTATATAAGAAATATTTCAAATTGAATAACAAACAAGAGATTCATTAATATATTTAAAAAAATTGTACAAAGAGTACTATGTATGCAATTTCCTCCTTAGATTGAGATATGATTTGGCCTATTTTTTTCATCAAGTCAACACCTAGTAAAAAATAAGGGTTGTTTTTTTGTAACTTATAATCAAATTCGTCGTACATAAGAGGTACATCCCATTGGATGATAAAAAAAAGATTGATTAATAACTTTCAAAACTTTGTACGAAAAATAATATGTTGCTCCCCACTTGTTTATTATGCCCAATTTTTTTGTCTATCTAGTTTGGCCTCTTTTTTTTTTTTTCAAGGCAACCACCTAGTGCAAGTTATAAGAGTTGATTTTTGTGACTTGTCATCAAGTTTGTGTACATAAGAAGTTCATCCTTTGGATGATAAAAAGATATTGATTAGCAAAGTTTAAAAAATTGTACAAAGTAATACACAGTTGTTCACTTATTTTTTTATTATGCCAATCTTTTTTAGCTTTCTGGTTTGACCTATTTTTTTAAGTCATTCATTCGATGCAAGTAACGAGGGTTATTTTTGTGACTTTCAAGAAAATTTATGGTACATAAGAAATATTTCTCATTGAATAACAAACAAAAGATTAATTAGTATATTTAAAAAAATTATACAAAGAGTACTATGTATGCAGTTCCCTTCTTAGATTGAAATATATGATTTGGCCTATTTTTTTCATCAAGCCGACCTAGGAAAAAAATAAGGGTTGCTTTTGTAACTTATAATCAAATTCATGGTACATAAGAGACATCCCATTGGATTATAATAAAAAGATTGATTAATAACTTTTACAACTTTGTACGAAAAATAATACGCTGCTCCCCACTTGTTTATTATGCCCAACTTTTTTGTCTATCTGGTTTGCTCTCTTTTTTTCTGCAAGGCAACCACCTGGTGCAAGTTATAAGCATTGATTTTTGTGACTTGTAATTAAATTTGTGGTACATAAGAAGTACATCCTTTGGATGATAAAAAAAATATTGATTAGCAAAGTTTAAAAAATTGTACAAATTAATACGCAGTTACTCACTTATTTTTTTATTATGCCCATCTTATTTACCTATCTGGTTTTTTACCTTTTTTTTAAGTTATTCATTCAATACAAGTAATAAGGGTTGTTTTTCTAACTTTTAAGCAAATTTGTGGTACATTAGAAATATTTCTCATTGAATAACAAACAAAAAATTGATTAGTATATTTAAAAAAATTATACAAAGAGTACTAGTTTCCTGCTTAGATTGAGATATGATTTGACCTATTTTTTTCATTAAGTCATCCACCTAGTCAAAAAATAAGGGTTGTTTTTGTAACTTATATTCAAATTCGTGGTACATAAGAGACATCTCATTGGATTATAAAAAAAAGATTGATTAATAACTTTTAAAATACGAAAAATAATACCTAACTCTCCATTTATTTGTTTATTATGCCCAACTTTTTTGCCTATCTGGTTTGACCTATCTTCTTCTCGCAAGCAATAAGGATTGATTTTTATAACTTATAATCAAATTTGTGGTACATAAGAGGTACATCCTATTGGATGATAAAAAAAAATTGATTAGTAAATTTAAAAAATTTGTACGAAAAATATTATGCAGCTCCTCACTTATTTTTTTATTATGGCCCACTTATTTGCCTATATGGTTTGCCTATCAAGAAAAAAATCAGGAACTGACACGTGGTATGTGTTTAAAAAACGTTAACTATTTAAATACCGTTATAAAAAGAACCAAATTGACCAAAATTTGACAAAAATGATAACTTAATTGAACAGAAAATAAAAATGAGGACCAAATTGAATAAAAATAACGAAAATAGGGACCAAATACATATTTAAGTCTAAATTTAATATCCAAACACACTAACAGGTACATAAATGGTGATCATTGCCTTATATCATCTGTAACAATTAATTACGAAATATTTCTACTTCTTTGTATACATATCTTCTTATCCTTCAAACTGAGATAATTATTTTTAGAGTTAAATATGTTTTTGGTCCTTTAAATTTTAGCGAAAATTAGAATTAGTCCATCTTGAAAACCTTGAACCAAATTAGTCTCTCAATTCTCTAAATATATGAATTTAGTTTTTTTAATCAAATTTTATTAAGTTTATTTGACATTTCAAACACATTTCATTATAATATTTTTATTTATTTATACCGTTTAATACATTTTTGCATTAATGTTAGTTGAAAAACGCATTTAAAATATCAAATAAACTTTAAAAAATTTGGTTTAAAAAACTAAATCTATGCATTTATAAAGATGAGGGATTAAATTAATTTAAGGTTTCCGAAAAAAATTTCACTAAATTTTGAAGGATAAAAAATATATTTAATCCTTATTTTTATTACGGTACGGTCATGTATTAAAGTATATTTGTATTGGGAGAAAAGTAAAAAGAAAATTATTTAAGTTATGATTATTTTGTTATTGTGCTAGTTAACTTTTTATTACCATAAAAAAGTAATAAAAAATTTGTTTGAGGTAATCCAATGGCGTAGAACATATCCAACACCAAGGGATCCACATCCCAGGCCAACAGAATCCAATAACACACGTGCACAGCTACATTCTACATGCAGATAAACATATACCCAGTCACACGTCAGAGATGTTCGTTGAGAAAATATTTCTTTGAATAATTATTTCCATAATTTATTTTTCTGTAGATTAATTGTTTGTTAAAAAATTAATTATATATTTTCACCTTTTAAAATACATGTAACAAAGTTTATTCATACAAATCCCTAATTAGATGACAATCAATTGTTAATATTATCCTCTATCTCATTCACTAGAACCATAGTAAAGTGGACAACTTCTATAAGAGTAAAAAAGATAAAGTACAAAACTTACATTCAATCTCTAATGCACATTTCATAGGTATTATTTTACTAACTAAATTTATTAAAAGAAATCATAAGTAAAATTCATTAGAGTAAGTTCAATATTCCTGAGAATTTAAATATAAGTCAAAATTTCACATTATATATAAATTAAAAAGTTAAAGATATATAAAAGTGAAAATTTATAAATTTATTTTTAAAATTCGATATTAAAAATGTTATCAGAATAAATATGTTTAATTAGTTGGAGGAGAGAAATAAAAATATAAAAAAAAAAAGAAACAGGTTAAGGAAAAATAAAAGTAGATCTTTAAATGCTAAGTAAAGTAAACATAGATGAGTGTTTAAAGTTACGTAATATAATTTATTAACATAATTTATTTAATAAAAAATAATAATAAATGAGAGAACAAAGTGATGTTATTTCTTTTTCAGAAGATGAAACTTATCAGATTTCAACATAAAATTTATAAAAATTGATGAATGATTTAATGTATATAAGAAATAAAAAAATATTTTAATAAATTATGTGATAAAATTACATATTTATCGTTATGATTAAAATTAATAAAAAATAAATATAATTAATTAAAATAAAACTTGAATAATTTTTTAATAAACAAAGTCAACATGTATAATTAATAAGTAATTTAGAATAAAATATGTTTGATTAAAAATAATTTTAATTAAATATGAAATTATAAAAAATTTAGTACTATTATAATTAATTAATTTTGTCATTATAATTTTTATTATTATTTTATTTAAATGTTGTATTGTTTTTTCATTAATACTATTTTTAAATTTTTTATATTTCAATATTTTTTTATTATGGTTATTATTTATCATAAATAAAGAGTTATAAATTAAAAAAAAACTAAGAATCATTTGGTAATTACATTTTTTATCTCCTTAAATTTCTTAAAAAGAACAAACATATAGTCTCTGTTTACTCTTCACAGACACTAAATATCTGAAAATGACAGGCCCTAAAAGTTTGGAAGTACATAACAGAAGTTGATATATTATTTTTTGTTAATATAAACTTACCATTATCATTATCATATATAGTCATTATTATTCATTATTTTATAACAAAAATACCAGTGAAGAAGGATGGATGAAACATCATCCTACAATTTCATTTTGCATTTCCTCATTCAAATCACTGTCCGTTTATACATTTTTTCGTGCTCTCTTTTTCTGTCATTTGTCCAAACAAAGCCTTTATTACAACTGAGTATCGGTGATGATGGCAAATTATCCTTTAAGCAATAAGACGCAACAAAACATGTACGACTGTCAATTTTCTATTACCTAGATTATTACACGACCAATATTTTAGAAGGTGATTGAGCAAATGAGTAATCCACAATATCATAAGAGCACTCAATCAAGACTTGGAGCGATTTTGCAAAATATTAGTATAGTAGTATAATGGGGGGAAATGAAGGATACATTGAATTTGTTAACTCAACACAGGTGACGATGAAAAGCAGAACTATGGCACAATGGAATTAATATAGTATGATGGATGAAGATGAATGATAGAATTAATATAACATGTCTGCCAAATATAAAGAGGAAAATAGTTTTTAAAATGTAATAAAACCATTGTACCAGTTATCACTTTGTTTTAACAGAGCATTTTTAATTTCTACTTTATTTCTTTTCTATTTGCAGTATGTGCACACATCGAAAATCATATAAGCTCCTTTAATTTTCCCAATGGGAATTGACTGGAAAAATGACTGATCTCATCTCATCTAATCTATACTAGTATTGCTGCTAAACGAGCAAGGGTAATAAACAGGAAAGGTCTGTCCATGCTATACATGTATCCATTACCAATTAACTGGATACCACTGCGCAAAGCCGCTTATAATAGCATTAAAAATAAAGTATAATAAAGCAAATGCACAAACCGCAATATGAGCTCTATCTACCAAACGCTCTCAACTCACAGTTGCTCAGCCAAAAGCCTCTGTGAAAGATAAAAAAACATCGATGGTGCCATGTAAATGGCAGAAGGAAGTGATAGGATAGGGGTCATTGAAAACATCAACAGGTAGTTTCAGCCACCACCTTCTCCTGGACAGCCTTGTAGCATTGGAGACTGCAAAGAGGAAGTTTTGATTTTGAATCCCGATACTTATAAGGATTTGAACAAGATGGACCAGCACACTTCTCGCGAGGTGGAGGATAACTGAAACAATAGTGATAGAATTAGCAGACAAGAAAAGTCTTGATGTATTTACCAAACAAACATCCCTAGTTTCAAAGGCATTTGTTGAAATGGGGAAACAGCTAAAGCCCAATGTACTTGCTAAGATTTCTTTATTGGCAAACAGCACAAATTTTTAATATCAGTTTACCCCCCTATTTTATTTGTCGACCATTCTGAAAGAGTTTCAGTAAGACAGTATGACAAAGGCACATTAAGCAAAGCTCGATAGATGCACGAATGTTTCCCTTTTGAAATAACAGTATTTTAAAATCAATTTTCATTCATTTCATTAGCCAAACATATATAAGCAAATTATCCGGAAGATGGTCTAACATGTCCAATGTATCAAATTCGCATTGCCTAATACCTGACAGGTTTGGAGTTAAATAAGCTAGGGAACCCCATTTCCTCAGGAAAAGTCACAACTGTTCCAGTCGGGCCCATTGTGTATTTGATGGTATTTGACGCATGCATTCTTGCATTTGCTGCCTTTTCCTGCAAAGAATAAATTAATAAAAAATAAAAGAAACAAAAAAATTGAATGTTAGTAGAAAAAAGAAATACCTGTGCCAATTCTTCCTGGCGCTTCTTTATTTTCTCTTCTCGCTTTTTTCTACTAGAGTCTTGACCAAGTATTTTTCTGATAGCCTCAGCCTACAAAATGAATTCAAATGGACGAGCCTTTTAGTGTAAAATCAAACACAGTGAGAGGGAAAAACTGTAATTTGGAGAGAACAAAAACAAACCTCAGATTCCCTGGCAGCCTTCTCAACTTGCATTCTACGCCTCTGTGCAGCTTCAGCTTTCTTCAATTGCTGGTCTACCTCTGAAAGCTTCTCCTTTTGCTCTGTAGTTAAGCAAAATGGTTAATAATTGAGTATAACATTGATTAAAAGATACAGTACATATAAATGCTCACTTCTAGGAGGGGCAGGTGGTAATCCATTGGGAAACTCAATTAAACTAGCACTCGATGCTGAGGCGTCTTTGCTTGATTGAAGGGCTCGTTGACGAGTCGTGAGGGTAATTTCCCTCTTACTGTCCATCAGTACATCAACAGACTCCTTCCTCTGTTTTTTCTTTTTCTTATCCTCAAGCTCACCTTCAGACCCTCCTGACTCCTCTTCATCCTCATAATCGGTGTCCTCATACACTCTATCAGATCTAGACTTTTTCTTACCGTCTTTGACTGACCTTGTAGAGGCAGCATTTTCCATATTAGAGAGCTTTCGATGTTTTTTGCTTAATTCTTCTTCATCTCTATAAACTGCAGAAACTTTTGATGTTTTCAGCTTTTCCAAGTACCGAATCTCATCATCCTCATCATCATCGTCACCAAATTCCCCATCAAGCACACGTCTCTTTGGTACTCGCTTACTCTTTCGAACTGGTTCAGACTTGTCGCCCAGCTTACTAGATGCGTTCTTTGTAGAAATCTTTCCCATCAATGATTCCTCCTTTCCAAGACCAAAACCACCCCTTGAGAAATCCTTCCACGGAACGCCTTGTAGACCACTTCTCTTGTCCGAAGGAGAGTTATTTTCATCTGAATTACTCTGTAATAAAACAGATTGATGAGAGCAATAAAAGCAGATTCTATAATTTAAAAGAAATGAGAAAATATTATATTTATAAGAAATAAAAACGCATCCATTCTTCAATAAGAGCGAGACCTAATAAGCCATTGCTGTCTAACCTCCCACCCCCAGACATGTCAGATAAGATATGCCTCAATAATCTAGCGAAATAACACTTTATAAAGACTTCTCACCATTAATGATTAATTACAAGAAAGGCAAATATCGTCAAACCAAATCCCATACGGGGTATCTCGGAAAAACTAAGCTTTTGGGTGGAAGCATTTAAATGATTCTATATCTAACACTCTCCTTCAAGCAAAATCTCTTTTAGCCTGGCACATTGGCAAGACAAATGCCCACTTTATCTTTCATTGAAATTTAATTCAAAAAGAATCGAAACAAGGATCAAATTCGTAACTAGTTACCAAGCGGCTCAGATCAAATTCTCCTATCTTTTAAGCTTTTAGATGGAAGCATTAAAATGGTTTTATATCCCTATAAAATTACAAGATACAAATGTTCGGGTTTAAGATGACACAGTAACTTCTGATATAAGCTACAGTTACGTCCAAAATATAATTACCTGTTGTTTTTGGCGTGGTCGGGAGGTATCCGATGAGCGAGAGCTCTTCATTGTTGATCCGCTTCCTGAAGCACCATTGGTTGCTGAGTTGGCTTGAATAGTACGTGTCACCCCGCCAACCTTGAGTTTAACCTTTTTAACTCGGCTCTCATTCCCCAATCCATCTTGAGAGCCACTAAACTGTGCCAAATTCACACTCTCAGGATTCCTTGCAGCATACAAATCTGCATTTCTGGATTCTAAATCCAAGCTATCCTTTGCTTTGCTAGAACCTCTCCAATTTGCCGGCGCAAGAACACCTTCACTACAGCGTTTATTATGCAAGCCACTCCGTCCAGGTTCATTATTATAAAATGCTTGGAACCCACCGTCCTTTTTACTCTTTTTATGAGATTTATCGTCTTCAGCTCCAGTAGCCGATGAAGTTTGAGAGACACAATGATTAAGATTGAACTCCTTCCTCTTGGAATTCGCATCGTAGCCAACATTCTCATCACTAGAGATCTTGCCAGCATCCTCTGACGGCGTTGAGGACAAGGGAGACAGTTCATGACCGTCAGAAACAGGCTGCGAATCAGGTCGCGGCCTGCGTGAAGTCTGACTCCTCTTCCTCCTCACAGCATTGCTGAGGCCATCAAATCGGGTACCACCCAAATCTTCCATTAAAACTTTTTTATTACACAATAGCAGAGGTTCCTCCTGTTTCACTTTCTATCACTCCCGAGGGAAAACCCTCACTAACCAAAACCGCTCCCGCTGCAACTGAGTCACAGGAAAACCATCAACATTCGCATTGATCATTCTCAAAAACCAAACCACACTATTTCCAATTTAGCCTAACCTCAACCTTTTTCCCACCACCCACGAAAATAACATACGTCAAAAAGTGAAATAAACTCAAAAATCAAATTTTAATGAAGATTGTTTACTTTGAAACCGTTTCCAAAAGACTAACAAATTAGGGGCAGTGGGAACTCGTGCACAACATTCACAGGTAAAATTGACGGATACGAAGCATACAAATTCTCCTGTTAAGAACAAAAATTGGAAACCTAAGCACGTAATTAAAGAAAAATAAACACAGTAGAGAGAGCGATTAGGTAAAATTGAGAAGAAACAGGGGCGAATTGGGTGAAAACCTCAATGTTGGAGCGAATTATTTGCGACGCAGTAGTTAGCGAAAACCCTTGGGCATAGGAGTGGGACGAGATGGGAAGAAGGTATTGTTGGAGAACGGGGTTTGGTTTGGTTCCGTTCCGCGGTGTTTGGTGTGTGAAGTTGAGGAATTGGGTGTTCGTGGAATGGGAGTATGAGAGTTAGGGTATTTGGCCCGAGCGGCGCGGGTTTGGGGAAGAAGGCGAAAGAAGAAGATGAAGAAAACCGATATGAGTTTTTGTAATTGTTATTGTTATAATAGAAACAAATAGGGAGTCACCTGCTACTGATTCTTCTGAAGGAGCCATATTTGGAATTCGAAGATCCCTACTCTCCAAAAAGCGCATGCCACAAAACAAACCTTCTTCTCAATATTATTCCTATTTCTCTTCCCACAACTCAGTAAGTGTATTTCATATTAGTTAATACTTAATTCTTTTAATCATACGTTTTTCAATCTAAATTTTTTACCTATTTTTTACATTTCAAATTATATTAATAATTCAAAATAACTTACAATATGTGTGTGTATTTATGTGTGACAATTTTAGATGTCCTCGTGGACAAGTTTGTTTAGTTATCCAAGTTAATTTTGTATTATTAGTTAAGATAATTTATAATTGTAAACAATGTCTAGATTTTCTTAGTAAATTCTAAAGTAAATTTGAGAATCCATAATATTAATTATCTGACACAAAGTAGATAAAATAAAAAGGTTTAATAAATAAGTTAAGTAGGTACAATATTAAAACTATATTTTAAGTATAGTTTAGAATATAATTTTAAATTTTAAAGAATTTGCAGATAATTTTTAAATAGAGACACTGTATATGTTTTGTTGACATGACAGCTAAAAGAGTGCACCAATGGCTTTTTCGTCAACTACAAAGAAGAACAAAGAACGAGGATAGATCGACAAAGTTTTTTTTTTTTTTACTGATAAACTACCTATTTAAATAAATAAAAATATCACTTCATTACTTCATTCTAATTAAAAAATAAAAGTTAATCTATTTTAATTTTATTTATGAAAATTTTGTTAAATTTGTCCAAAAATTAATTTCCAAAAACAAATATCCAAAGATAGTTAAAATGTAAAAAATGCTACATTGAAAATGTATTGACCAATACCATGTGATTAAAAAAAATTAACTTATCTAATAAACTTTTCAGTCCTTTATAATTTATTGAAGCATCATGCTAACTAATAATAGTGTTATTAACAACTATTATTAAACGCATACCGTAAAGTTTTATGTTTTAATTGTCTAAATATTAATTTATTAGAATATTTTAGGTAATTATTTAAATATTTTAACAATTTATTCCTATACGGTTTAGGAATGTTTAACTCAGTCTGGATAATTAATTAAAACTAGATAAAAAAACTCTCACATATTTTTAGTGTTTATCAGAGTAAGAAAGATAAGAGTTGGTTCGAAAAGATACTTAAGTTCACTTAAGGGATGAGATGATAAATATTTAATCACTTCTCTTAAGTGAAGTTTTTCTTAGGTGAAAGATGTCAACTCAAAGTTCACCATTTAATGAAGTTTTATTATAAATTAAAGTATAGGTTAATTTATTTTTTTGGTGTGAAAAAAGTTCAAAATGATCAAAATAATGACTAAAAACTTTCTTTTAAGTTCTAATAATCACTAATGTTTGTACATTATTTTTATTTTTTTTATAATAGTCATAAATAGCTAAATCTTCTTATGGTTAAGATTCGATATATATGTAATAGATCTAAACTCTTGCAACTTATAATGTTGTTTATCTAACTTTTATTTAATTACATCGTTATACTTTACGCTTAATGTTTGTATGAGATTAATATTTTTAAATTTAAAAACATTTAATTGTGGTTATTGTTATAAATAAAGTAATTATAGTTAAACATCATTAAATCTTGATATAAATGTTTATTTTGTTAATATATATTTATAAAAATTGAAAGAAAAATAAAGTAATTTCAGTTTAATTACTTGAATAATTAAAAATTAACTATTTAAATACGTTAGTACTATATATAACTTGCATATTTAGATTAAATTCTGCAATTATTTACAGAAGAGATAATTCTCCAGCACAATAATTTGCACTTTACATAAATTTAATAGTTTGTATATAGAGTTTTATCTCTTTATTTTTATTTCGTATCTTTTACACTTTATCTTCATGTCTTCATCATTTTACCATATATTTTATTTTTATTTAATCGCTTTATCGTCATTTTCATCTCTTAGTTTTTTATTTATTTTAATTACAATAAAATCCAAATATATTCCTTTTAAACTTAAATTAATAAGCAAATAAAACTCGTGTTTAAACTTAAAAATATATATTTTAATAGATTTAGTAAAGTGGTGAATAAAAATTTTGAAGTGGTGGGAACAAAAAAGGAAAGAATTAAGAAAGCATGCATAAATTAAAAAGACGTGCCCTCAGTCATTATCATTAAAATAAAACTGCAGAATTGCAGCTGCTGATACAAGCATACCTACTCAGATGGATATTTAACCCTATTAGTCCATCATCGTTTTTCAAAACTTACAAAATTTAAAAACCCTTGAGCCCTATTGCAGTGTGTTTTTCAAGATCACAACAGTGACCACAAAACAACCTTGCAAAGAAACGACAATGAACACAAGTAGTTAATATAAACATGATATCACTGGAAGCACATGCATGCATGCATCCACGCAATACTCAAGCCAAGAGAAAATTGTTACGGCTATTAACCATGGCATCCATGATGGCCAAGCAGTTCCCACCAAGCTGATACACAGTGTGAGAGTCCTCGGCGAAGGGAATGGTAACTCCGGGAGATTCCACAAACGCGTCCTCGCAAGTTGATTGGTCAGAGATAACGGAGCTGAACTTGTAATAAGCATCAACCACGTTCTGTTCGTTCAACAACTCCACGGCCTCGTTCACAGTTTCCATGATGCTCTTGTACTGAGACTTGCAGATGTCGAGGGCGCCGCGTGCCCTTCGGTCGATGTTAGGGTTTCTGAGTTCGTCGGCGATGAGCTTGGCGACCTTCTTGCTTTGGATGAAGGTGGCTTCCATTTCGGTCTCGAGAGCCTTCATGGGGTCGAAGGGGCCTTCCATGAATGGGGCAATGGTTCCAGAGCAGAGTGCAGGGTTCTCAGTGCCTTTGCAGAAGTTCATGACGTGGAGGCTGGGATTCAAGAGGTTGTCGCCTGCGTTCGATGATGCTGTGCCGAGGATGTTGTTGTTGGGGTTTGTGACGAGGAGGCTGGATTTGAAGAGGTTGTCGCCTGGGTTCGATGATGCGGTGCCGAGGATGTTGTTGTTGGGGTTTGCGACGAGGAAGGATTGTGCGGAAGACGGGGAGGAAGATGGGGAGGGAGAAGGTGATTGGACGGAGGCATGGGCGGTGGATAGTAAAAGGGAAGAGAGGGTCACGATGGTGATTAGAAGGTTTTTGTTGAATGCCATTGTCTCTGAGCTTCTCTTATTTATTTCGTTGGAGAAGAATTTTTTTGTGATGAAGAACAGAGACAATGGAAAACCTTGCTATGAAATGAGAGTGGAAGCGTGGGGCTTTATAGTTGAGTGAATGCTGAAAATAGGATGTGTGTGAACAAAATCCTCGGAGTTTCGTTGTGGTTCTCGTTAGATGCTTCATGTTAGCCGCAGTTTGTGTTGCTAACATTTTCGTTACAGTGCGCAATTCAGGGAGGGTTACGTTACGGTAATTAGAAAAAGTCGGAGTTGACTTGGCAACAACAGTGAAAAAGAACTAAAATCAATGTTTGTTTTTATTTTTGGGTAGGGTTATTTATTTTAATATCTAACAAACTTTTAAGCAAATTTTACATCAACTTTTTATTTTCAATTTTTTTTAAATATAAAAGTTAATTGTTTTAATAAGTAAAATACTGTGTAAAAAAGACATTTTTCTTTATTTTTTCAATATTTGTTTTTTTCCAAAATGGATTATATCCCAAGCTTACCCTTTCAATCTCTCATGTCTCCTCCACTCTATTGCAGGCCGAGGAGGGTTTTGAGTTTGCCACTAAGTCTGATATAGCTTGAAATACATGGAGTATTTGTATTTTGTTCTTAGGGTCAAATGTTTTTCACAGCTCTATTTTTTCTATTTACAATTTCATGAATTATTATTTTATTATAATATTTTGTTTAAATTTATTATTATTATTATTTTCGTATAATATTTAATTTAAAAACATGATTTTTTTCCAAAATAGTACTTTTATAATGAAGATTTTTTAAATAGAACATTATTTTTTCAAATGGACCTATTTCTTTTAGAAATATTTTCTGATTAGTTTTGGTTTTTTTATTTTCTAAAATGGGGAGGAAAAATTAAAAAGTCAAAAAGAGAATTAAAGTTAAAATTACGTAAAAGTAATTTAAGATAATCAATTAAAATATTAGATTTATAATTTAATTACTTTAAGAAAACGAATGAAATAAAAAATAATTTATGATTATTTTATTATAATATGAAATTAAATTTTTCATTATTGATTTTTATGAAAAGTAAAAATATTATAATAAAAAATATCTATGATCAATAATAATAACAATAATAATAATATTGTAAAATTTTTAAATTACTTTTTATTTTCATTCAGTTTTTTAAAATTACAAATCATTGGTATAATAATAATAATAATAACAATAATAATAATAAAATTTTAAAAATGAAAAAATAATAGTATGCCGACATTAATAATTATTCTTTGGAAAACCTAATTAAAATATTTTTTCAAAATATTTTTAAGAGCATGAACTGACACGACCAAATAAAATTGAATAAATCTGATGAATTATACCTTTTGAGTCTTGGTCCACAATCTCCACGAGAGACCATCTTTTAAATCAATTTATACTTTATTTTGAAAGTTACATAATAGGTTTATTTATTGAGAAACAAGTTAACAAAATCACATCTTGTGATTCTAAGATGATCTAAAGATAAAATATATTGATTTTAAGATCAAGATAAAATATTTAAATAACTAATTCTAGAATAATCTAATGATAAAATATCATTACTAATTAAATAAATTACATATTTATTAAATAATATAATCAATTGCCTATGATGATGGTGGAGTTTTCAACATTGATTCTGGTACTTTATTTCGGAGGTGGTGACACGTTTCGTACTAAGGAGAAAAATTTAATATTTATGAACATAGCACTAGTATCATCTATAAGTATGGGAAATGTGAAGAATGTTAACACCTACAAAACAAAAAATACTTGATTCACAATTCAAAATAATATTTAATTATATTTATTTTATTAATATATAATTGTAAAAAATATATTTTTTTCTTTTGTAAAGAAGTGAAAATATTATTTTTCAGTTTTTAAATGTCAATCTTGCAAAAGTCCGGTGATTATACCTTGAAACCTTTAAAAAAATAAATGACAACGATGACTTTTATTTTTTATTTTTATGTGGTTTAAAATAGGTCATTAATTAATATACAACTACTTTTTTAATTAATAATCTACATTAAATTATGTCAAAAATTAAAAAAAAAAATGTTAGGAGTCTAATTATAATTTTCCAAAAGGAAACTGTCATTTGACAACCCAGTATATATAAGCTAAATCAGCATCTGGAAACAGTGCAATAAATCATCTGTAACAAACAGAAGAATACAAGTATTAATGTTTTCAAGTCAAAAGATAAATATAACTGAGCTACTTGGCAAATTTTGTTCTATTTATACAAGCTATTATCTAACTCTTTAAATAGTTAATCTGCTAATTAGAATATTGATTACTACAATCATGTTACCAACAAAATGCTTTAAATCCTGAAAATTTTCATGATTCAACCCAGCTGTAGAATTGGAAGTGCTCCAAATCATGACGTTAAAAACTTTTGATTGAAAGCTTGAAGGGCTGAAAAAAATTGGAAGCCGAACATTTTGGACTTTTCTCAGTATTTATCGTCCTTCACAAAGATCTTCAGAGAAAACCACAGTCCTTGAAATGTTGTCATTTTCAAAGGCACTTATACCAGAGTAAGGACCCGAAGAGAATACAGAAGATGTTCCATCAAATTCAAAAGTGCTAGAGGACTGTCTAAGGTTGGCTCGAGTATTGGATGAGGCCAACAGAGAATCATGGTATTCTGTGACGCGTTGCACCATTTTAAGTGACTGCACCACTTCACCCATTGTGGGTCGCTGGTTTGCTTCGGGAGCAACACAGGCTGCAGCAATAGTGCAAACACGTACAAAATCTTCTTTAGGATACTTTCCCCCGAGGCTTGGATCAACAATCTCTTCCAACCTATCCTTATCTCGAAGGATTGGCCTAGCCTGAAATGAAAAATGAACTTTACTAACCACCAAGCCAATGTAAAAGTTTCAGAGTATAGATTTAACAAATTAAATTTTCAATATTTCCAAGTATATACAGAAGACATGAGAAGAAGATTTTAACTTCAAATAAACAAAGGGATTGACAAAGGTGTGGAACTAACCCAAGTAACAAGGTTCTCTTGCCCAGTTGGTTGTGACATATCCACAGGCTTCCTACCAGTAAGCAGTTCCAGTAAGACAACGCCATAGCTATAGACATCACTTTTAACAAGTAGGTGTCCAGTCATGGCATACTCAGGAGCTACGTACCTACACATAAAATTTTCATTAAACCTTAAATAATTAAATCATACGGAAAAAACTAGTCTGAAAAAAATAATATCAAGGCTAACCCAAATGTCCCCATGACACGAGTAGACAAATAATTTGATCTGCCTTCAGGTGCTTGCTTAGCGAGACCAAAATCTGCAACCTTAGCATGAAAGTTGTTCTCCAGTAATATGTTGGATGCCTTGAAGTCTCTGTGTATTACACAGGGCTGTGAGTCTTCGTGCAGGTATGAAAGTCCCCTTGCAGCATCAAGCGCAATTTTCATTCTGGTGTCCCAATCCAAAGGACAATTAATTCCCAAGGGACCTGATGGGAACAATGAAGGCCAATTTCAGTTCAAGGAAATGAACATGTTTAGAAAAACTAATGCAAATAAAATAAGTCAACAATAGAACAAAGAAAGCATGGAACATTTAATGCTAAAAGTTGAACCCGTGATTTGAAAACTACATTACCATGAAGCCAAGCCTCCAAACTTCCATTGGGAACAAGCTCATAGCAAAGTAGATTTTGTGACGAGTCACGATTACTGAAGTATCCCACTAGTTTTACAAGGTTACGATGATGCAACCGGCTAAGCATCTCAACTTCCACCAAAAACTCTTTGTCACCCTGTTGCCCTCCACTTGTAAGCCTCTTAATTGCAACAGGAGTACCATCGTTCAAGACACCTTTAAAAACTCTACCAAACCCTCCTTCTCCAAGTACACTCGCTGTTTCAAAGTTGTTTGTTGCTTCTTTAAGCTCTTCATAAGCAATAAATCGTGTACTACTTGGGTGAGGAAGAGAACCCACAGTTGAAATTGTACTCTCTATCCTTGGCTTTTCTGCATGTGACAAAACATTAGCAGCAAGGACAAATGGAAACAAATTTTAAACTATATCTACAATTATCACTACCACTATTAATGCCAATCCTATAAAAACTTCAACAGCGTGTCCTTCCTTCATAAATAAAGAATTTGGAGCCTCTCAAACATATTATGTTCTACCTTATTGTTTCAAAAATAACAGCATCCTACTTGAAACCCTAAAGAAAATTCCCAACTACATAAAATAAATAGAAGACCAATAGATGTCCATACTATTTTGCATCAAACAGACTTCAAACTGTGAGATTGGTGTTATCAAAACCAAATTGGTCACTAATTAGGTAAGGTAAAGGATCCGTTAGTTGATAGTTGAACCAGTAGGTCATTTGTCAAACTTATACATATTAAATTTATGAATTTTATACTGCACATATTATACATAAGTTACAGTTATCATTTTAATATGAAATATTGGAAGGGTACTATGATATTTCCAAATTATGCAAAATATGGACGAATAAAATGATTCATGCCTGTAAATGAAATCCAAAATAAGTTATAGAAACAGCTAAAATTGTAGATATTTACCAGTTTCCCCAGGAGGAGCGTTTGCTTTGGGCAGGAATGTACATAAACAGAATATAAGTACAGATATGATACCAATAAAGATTATGCCAATAACAATTCCAAGAATAATAAACAGATTTGAACGCCTTCCTGAAGAACCAGATGATGACATAGCGGTAGGTGAATGATACGAAGGTGTTTTCACAGGTGATGCAGCTAACGTAGGAGCTGAAACAGAGAAAGATATGTTATTATACACAGGGGACACATTTCTCATTCTCTTAGTTCAATAGCAGTATAAAAATGGGTCTGGCATTAAATTAGATAAAGACCGAGGCTTTGATATCAATGTAAACATCAGGTTCAAACTGTGTATATAATTCGATGAATATTGATTGATAAAATGCATAAATAGTGGTTACATACAGCACATCTTTAGTAACATTCATATCATTAACGATCAGTAAAGCAGCAAAAAAAAACTTTCATAAGCATTATCATTGTCTGTTGTTTACTCTAAGAATATAAAATCTATGAAGAATTATGTAGATATACACTCATCAGATGTCAAGAGTAAAGGCTAGACCCTTTCACCATAAGTAAAGCTCTTATTCTATACACATTTCACAATCAACAAAGCAGCCAAAAACTATCATAAGCATAAACATTGTCTGTTGTTCACGATAAAATACACTCTATGAGGAATATCTGAAAGGTTAGCAAATGCCATGAGGTAAAAAAATGACCTCTTTAGCATAAACATAACTTCCTATTCTCTTTATCACTTCCGCAGAAATAGTGAAATGAAAACAGAACACACAGAACACAGATGAATAAAGGCAAAGCTGTAACAATAAGATCTATATGCTTCTTCCATTCCTTATCTATATTAAAGACAAATATAGACAATCCACTAGGTTATCTATACAATAATAATCTCCTGGTTACTTCCAATGACCAAGAACACCAAAGCACCACTCATTATCAATGACATAATTAAATACAAAGGCTCAATTACCTTGTGAAGGCGCTGGTGGTTCAAACCAAGTTATATTGAGAAGTTGGTATCCACCCACTAATCGAGGGTCTAGTTTAACCTTATGCATTGAAAGCGACGAGTTTATTTTAGAAACTTCACTGGCAGAGAAACTGATGCCTTTATGTGGAGTAATATTCATTGATATATTTAATGTTGATACACTGAGAACATAAAAGTTTATCAGTTCAATCTGGGTATTTCGCAATCCAAGCTGGACAGCTAATTCATTAAGAAAATCATTCCAACTAGGATTTTGAGAGACATTCGAAAGAAAAAGGTCTAGCTTTATGGGATATGCACAGTGGCAACTCTTACTGGCTCTTTTCAGCACCATGTCTTGTTTACAACAATCTGGCAGAATAAAAATTAGCAACCATGTCATTATCAGTTTCAAGGTTCCAAAGTTCAATAAAAACATGAAATATTAACGTAATGCTTATATTGAAAATTAATTTGCTATATAAGGGCATGCCAGATACTTTAAGGTAGGCTCGCTTTGCAAAAAATGAAACAAAAACATTTAAAAGAAAGCTATTACAAATTAAAAAAAAAAAAAAATACACTATCTATCTGTGAGAAGAAAAAGTGACGACATACTGGAAGCATAAGGAGACAATGGTGGCTGAGTTGAAGCAGAAGGGCCTGCAGCTGCAGTAGAATGTACAGGAGCAATATATTTAAAGCCAGGAATTGGATGTTTCATTTCACTCTTCATTTTGAATGGTATGGATAAATGTGAACTTGTAGGGGACTGGCCATTACTTGAGAAAGGACCGTATGAAGGAGGATTGACTGGTGACGGTGCTTCAAGTGGCGCACCTTGAGAAAGCACATGCTTTGACAAATGGAGACTTGCTGGTAGAGGTAGATCGTGAACAACAGTAAAGGCCAAAGGTGATCTAGAATCATATAAAGAAGGGGGCACCATTGTTTTATCATTTTCACCAGCCACAATCATAAATGCCAGGCAAGACAATATAAGCATCCATTTCAGCAGCAAGCCTTGAAACCTTTTTAACATACCTGCATTATTAGTAAAAGGTCAAAATTATCAAGGATACTTAACTAACGCTAAAATGCAAAAAAAAAAATAAATAAAAAATTGGCTTCTGAAAAACAACCTAAACTGAATTATGATTGTTTCTCAAGAGAAATCAGTGACAATAATCAAACCTGCATAATGAATATTTTCATTTAGCATCAGGATTGTGTTTTCGAAGTTTGAACAGGTTTCTGTCCTGCTCATGCAAAATAACCTGACCAGGTTTAGCAATGTGTTCTTTCAAGTGGCCTTTGGGCGACGGAGGATTAAATTTTCAACGAGAACTATACTTTCAATGAATTTATATTTTATTTATATTTTATGATTCAAATACTTTTTCAAAATGAAAGGAACAAAGTGAAATAAAATATAGGCATGTAATCTTTCTGCTCATCCTTTCTACTCGTCTTAATAGAAAATTTATAACTACTTTAATTTAAGACTCAAAAAACTTAGTCTCCATTCCGCGTCATCCAAAAAAATAATCAAAGGATAGTAATGCTTGTGGAGACAACATGCAAGGTCGATCACAGTAACTCATAATGCAACACCAATACTAAGGTTCTAAAGATTTTGGCAGCATTGTCTGCAATTTCCCGCAACATCAAGGATTGCAACCAATAATTGGGCGCAGTTTGAAGCCTTGATCAACATTCTACACCACGTCAACAAATTTCACTAGATCAACTACAGAGCAAGCTCTAGGTACACTGACCACAGATCCAAACAACTTATACACTCTACATGCGGCAATTTACAGTTGAATGCACGGCATCACTTATTGATTGAGCAGCAGTTCTCAAGAGAAAATGACAGCACACGCGAAACTCAAAATTGTAACACCATTAGGTTTCTTAGTTACTTGAACAAAAAAAAACAACTCAAACAATACTCCGATTCCAATACCTCGCGTTTTCCAGTGCATACTACTCGTTCACGGAACAAACTAACAGAAAACATGAATTAAACGAAGGAAGAACGCCGAACAGGCGATTACCGATTGACATGACCGTCACCGCTGATTGCACAAACGGCTCAGATCTAGGAGCAAGGACTGTCGGTAACTGAAAGCGAAGGTGGATCGAAATCCGGAAATTTGATCGGTGGTGTAGCTACGGTTTGAGATAGTGAGCTCCGAGTCAAACTCGTCATAGCGGAGTCAAATCGGAGAAACGTGATTTGGAGCGGAAATGGCGTTTTTCCAGTGAGTCAGTGCAGAAAGTAGATTTTTCTTTTCTGATATATATATATATATAAATGAATTGGGTTGTAATGGTTTTTTATTTTTGTTTTCCGGTGTTTTGGGTTCCGTTGCGAGGGATTTTTAAATGCGGGACCCAAAGGTGTCTGGTTAACGGAAAAGAACAAAGAAACGGTAATGGCCTAAAAAGGGAAGCCACGACTACGAGAGAGACAACGGGTGATGTCGCGCCTTCGCCTTATGTGTTTATTTTGCTTGAGTCGTGTTGCGGTTGGTGAGGTATTTCAGTGGGGGTTTGACTACTCACACACGTTAAACGGAGATTTGTGAGAGGATTATAATTTTTTTTACTTGATTCCATTTTTGTTGCACCAACACACCCTTTCCCTTCGCTTTAAAAGTTAAATAAATTAAAAAAAAAATAAATGAATATAAATTTTAAATAATCACAATATTATTTTAATTTTAAAACATAACTACTGACAGAACACAGTCATAGAACAGTGTCGGTGGTGGATTCCGTTAGGGAGTTTCACCGTTATTATTTGTAGTGTCAAAAGATGTAGTTTCTATAAAAATACTAATAGTTGTAATTCAACTTCATTATGTTTTTATTTGTTTTCTGTGAACTTTTTATGTCTTAGGATGAGAACCTATGGGTCATACCTGGACGTAATAAAGCAAAGGGATTGGGTTAAGAATTGAATTTGTCTATAACTAACCATACAAGAAATAGGCATCTCTGATAGCGGAACAAGAGAGCATATAATGAAATGAATTATGGTACAAAGTAAGATGAATGTCATAAAATTCATGTTTCTTCTCTAATTTTTGGTTTGACCAACCTATGTTAGGCTAACCTAAGTTAGGCGAAAATAAGTTTAGGTGAGTTTTTACTAAGTTTTTACACATGATTTGAAGTGGGTGCTTCTTTCGGCACCTTCATGTTTTTTTTTTTCTTCACCCCATAAAAGTTGAACTCCTCAAACTATTTTTCATTCAAAATATAATAAAAATTTATACACCTCTTTGTTTTTAATATTTTTCAGATTGGATGTATATTTCAAGATTCAGACAAAATCTAATAAAATATCCAATCCAAAATAATATTTCGGAAGACATTTTGGATCCGAAAATACTTTTTAAATTACTTGTTTTGGAAATTTTTTTGTATCCAAGATATAAAACAAAATCATGGAATAAGTGTTTATGAAGATATTTCCAAATTTGAAAATACATTTCTGTTTTGAAAATAATTTTTTTATAGTTTGAAACTATTGTTTTCAAAGGTATTTATAGGTCTAAAACATTCAATTCAAAACAGAAAAAAATTAAATATATTTTTAATTCTTGAATTTTAATTAAAAATTAGAATTGGTCCATGTCTAAAATTTCGATAGATTTTATTTCTTAAATTTTAAAAACGAATGAATATAATTATTTTAATCCAATTACGTTAACATATTTTACGATATCTGAAGATGTATCAAACAATATAAACAACTCCAATTTAGGTAATTTTATTAAAATGACTATATTCATTTATTTTTTAAGTTTAAAACCTAAAATGTATCAAAATTTTGAATAGGGACGAACTCCAATCTTAAATTAAAGTTCAGAAACTAAAATATATTTAATTCTATAAAAAAAAATCAAAATAAGTATTCCAAAATATATTTCTGAATGACTTCCAAAACACCCTTATAAATATAATTTGAAATATAAAATTCTATTCCAAACTGTACAAATAAAATATAAATTTATATTTTGAGTCATACATTCTAAGAGTAAATGAACAAGAATTGAAAATGAAAATCTAAACTAGAAAATGATTTTAAAATTTTAAAGTTTGCAGGGGGTGCGGGTTCAAATTATGAAGGTGTATGAAGAAACTTTCTCCCTTGAGATGACCCTGTTGCACACTTCCCAAAGGAATGGGCTTCCTCGGTTCGGGTACCCGTTCACCCATATCTTTAGATCCGTCGTCATCCCCTTCCTCCTTTAACCAGAAATCGACCACGGTGGTGTCTAAATTCACTGGTTGCAACGTTCCACTCGCGGAAGCGCCAAATTCAATACCTACATCACACCTCACTCACCCCTCTTTTCCCAATCCCAAATTCTTTCTTCCACTTTCCCTCACCAGCTAGGGTTTCCTCTTCCCCACCATGTCGAAGAGGAAGTTCGGATTCGAAGGTTTCGGCATAAACCGCCAATCCACCTACAGCTTCGAGCGATCCCAGGCCCCTCAGCGACTCTACGTCCCTCCCTCCTCCCGTCACGGCCACGACAACTACGAGGACACCGACCTCGACAACATTGACTACGACGACAACAACAACGACGAAGGGAACAAGAACAGCAACGATGGCGACGAAATTGACCCTCTCGACGCCTTCATGGAGGGGATTCACGAGGAGATGCGGGCGGCGCCACCGCCCAAGCCGAAGGAGAAGGCTGAGGACCGGTACCGGGACGACGACGACGATCCCATGGAGAGCTTCCTGAAGGCAAAGAAGGATTTAGGGCTGACTCTCGCGTCCGAGGCGCTGCACGCTGGGTACGATTCCGATGAGGAGGTTTATGCTGCTGCCAAAGCCGTGGACGCTGGTATGATTGAGTATGATTCCGACGATAACCCTATTGTTATTGACAAGAAGAAAATTGAGCCCATTCCTGCTCTCGATCACTCTTCCATTGACTACGAACCCTTCAATAAGGATTTTTATGAGGAGACACCTTCAATATCAGGTACTTCCACTATAACCCAGAAATTATATTAGGGCGTGTTTTGATTCATATTGAAATACTAGCTAGCGTGATTTTAAGTAAATATTCACATGTTTGATTATAAACAGAGGAATTGATCGAGTCCATAATTGATTTAGAATGAAAACAACTTTTGGTAGCCTTTTATGCTGAGTTTACTAATAACTTCCATTTAGAATGAAAATATTGAAACTCGATTCAGATAGATCACTTCGGAGTCAAATTTTGCAAACGCTCACACCAATGCAGCTTAATCATTGCCAGTTGGTTCATTTTTCATTTTGGCCGTGGAATGCCTTTGTTATAAGTTATTTTATTTAACTCCAGGTATGAGTGAGCAGGACGTAAGCGAATACCGGAAGAGTTTGGCTATTCGGGTATCTGGTTTTGATGTTCCTAAGCCAATAAAAGCTTTTGAGGAATGTGGGTTTTCGTCTCAGATTATGAATGCTATAAAAAAACAAGGGTACGAGAAGCCTACATCTATACAATGTCAGGCTTTCCCGGTTGTGCTCTCCGGCAGGGATATTATTGGTATAGCTAAAACTGGTTCAGGTAAAACGGCTTCTTTTGTGCTTCCTATGATTGTGCATATCATGGATCAGCCTGAGCTTCAGAAGGAAGAGGGGCCTATAGGGGTTATATGTGCACCTACCAGAGAATTGGCTCATCAGATATACCTGGAGGCCAAGAAATTTGCAAAAGCGTATGGGGTACGTGTATCTGCTGTCTATGGTGGAATGTCAAAACTTGAACAGTTCAAAGAACTCAAAGCTGGATGTGAGATAGTTGTTGCTACCCCTGGCAGACTGATAGACATGCTGAAAATGAAGGCATTGACGATGATGAGAGCAACTTACCTGGTGCTTGATGAAGCGGATCGGATGTTTGATCTTGGGTTTGAACCTCAAGTAAGGTCCATTGTTGGGCAGATTAGGCCAGACCGCCAAACATTACTCTTTTCTGCAACAATGCCTCGTAAAGTTGAAAAGTTGGCCAGGGAAATCCTTACTGATCCTATCAGAGTAACTGTTGGAGAGGTGGGGATGGCAAATGAAGATATTACTCAAGTTGTTTATGTGATTCCTTCTGATACTGAAAAGTTGCCTTGGCTTCTGGAAAAGCTACCTGAAATGATTGATCAAGGTGATACTTTAGTTTTTGCTTCAAAGAAGGCCACTGTGGATGAAATAGAATCGCAGTTGGCTCAAAGAGGCTTTAAAGTTGCTGCCCTGCATGGTGATAAAGATCAAGCTTCTCGGATGGATATTTTGCAGAAGTTTAAATCCGGTCTCTACCATGTGCTCATTGCAACTGATGTTGCAGCCCGTGGTCTTGACATCAAGTCAATTAAGTCAGTGGTAAACTTCGATATTGCAAAGGATATGGACATGCATGTCCATCGCATTGGAAGAACAGGTCGTGCTGGTGACAAGGATGGGGTTGCATACACTCTTATAACTCAGAAAGAAGCACGATTTGCAGGTGAATTGGTCAATAGCTTAGTTGCTGCTGGTCAGAATGTGTCCGTGGAGTTGATGGATCTTGCGATGAAGGTAACAACACCTTCGATTATATTCTTCTATTCATCAATCTGTATCGAGTCTTTTAACTTGTTTAATGCTTGTAGACTCTCTTATCTTTGATCGTTTCTGGTTCATGCAACTGTGGGTTTTTTAGTATCTTTTTCGTCTTCGCATGATGCTTTTGTAGATTTTGTTGGTTTGCTGTAAATATCAACATAATAATGCTCTTTTCGTGGCAAGAATTTAATTAGTAATAAGTTTTAAGCAGAGTTATATGAGCGAGTTAATGCTAGTTGAGATGGTTTAAGAGGCTGAGTACATCAGATGCCAAGGGACTGCTTGTTTCCTAATTTTGGAAACTCTTCTCTAATTTTAAAAACAAGAAGAAAAAAAATCTGAAAATTGTTTGCAAAAGTCATATCTCATTGCTAATTTTTAAACTAAAAAACTTAGAACCTCCTTGACTTGTTTTGGTTTTATAGTTTCAGTTCTCTATTATTGAAGTTCTTGCATCTTAAGATTTGCTTCCCCCCTTTATATTCTCTAAAAAATTAAACATATGATAAGTTTTCTTGTTTTTTCATGTTTGAAATTAGCTCGTTTTTTGCTATTAGTTTTGAAATAATTTAGTTACTTTTATATATGAAAAGTATTTTGTGAAAAATAAACGGGTAAAGCTTTTTTTTGATGAATTGCATAATAGAATTGAGTTACCTTCATTTTGCTTATGTTGTTGTTGTGAAATTTATGTTTCCAAAAACTTGCCTTTTGATATTTTAAGATGATCTAAAATAAACTCCCCTATATAGGTCTTGAATTTATTTAATGACATTTCTCTTGTAATTCAATAGGATGGGAGATTCAGGTCGAAACGTGATGCAAGAAAAGGAGGTACGAAATGCAACTTACGTTATCATGAGAAATGAAGTAGTAATTTGCTGAGATAAAAAAACTCGTTTTTGCAAGCAATTAAATCTAATCTCTAACGATGTGTACCGTGCAGGTGGGAAAAAAGGCAGAGGTAGAGGTGGTGGGGGAGGTGGCCGTGGTGTGCGTGGAGTGGATTTTGGCTTGGGCATTGGATATAATCCCGAGTCGAACAACGCACCATCTAACCCAGTTCCTACTCGATCTGCCGCAGTAAATTCTCTGCGGACCGGAATGATGTCACAATTTAGGAATAACTTTGTTGCTGCTTCATCAAACTCTCAGAATCAAGGATTCGGTAACAATACAAACATGGCTGCTAATAAGAGACCGGCACTCCCTGGTTTTGTATCTGGTGGATCAATTGGTGGTGACGTGAATACGTATCAGCACACCGCTTCACCCAGTCCTGTTTCCTCAGCGGTAAATTCCAGCACTCAAGGTTCTGGAGTAAATTCTGGTCAGAAGAGCACGAATAGGTTAGTGTTCGGAGATGTATTTGTTGCCATATTTATCTTAATACATAATTTGGTTGCTAATGTTCTAACTTTCTTTGGCTGCAGTTCTAAACCCAAAGAGAGGCGGAGGCCATCAGGTTGGGATAGATAGTCTATCTCATTGAATGACACCACTGTCAATGTATCAATGTTCTTATATTAGGTCAAGTCAAGAATTGATTTTCTTTGTATAATTAATGCTCCAGTTTTCAATCACCTATATTATTTTAGCTTCCAAGTTGTAGAAAGGTTTGAGGTTTGTTTGGTTCTATTTTTTGTTTCTGAAAGCAGTATTGCACAACAAAAAGAGCAATACTTATCACACGAAACCTGATTAATCACATGATAGATCAATCAATAGTATTTTGGGTAAAAAAACGTAGTTAAATTCTTTTTTTCGCGTTTGAATGGATCACACAAAAGGTATAACACAAGGATTTCTAAGGTGGTTATTTATCATGTTATAGATGTTAAGAATACTTTTGTTGGTCATTAATATTCATCAAATAATTTAACTAATATTTTTAGTGAATAATTCTATCTCGATTATGTTTATTTAACCATCAAACTTATTTTGGAAAATTTTAATCTAATAATGCTCTAAATCATCAGAAGGCGAGTTTATAAAAATATAATGTATAGAACGTGGAACATTATTTGAACCCGAACATAACATTTATTCAAAAGCATTATGAGCTATTATGTCATCTTATAATGAAAACATAAAAATTTTATGAACGAATTTTATTTGAACTCTTTTGTCTTTCCCTCGTGTGTGTGTGTGTGTATGAATATTCTTTTACAAAGTTTTTCATTTTTTATTGCAAACATCGACACTCATCCCTTAGGATCCCAATGATTTGTTGTTCGGTAAAATGTTTAGCTCGTAACCTAATAATGAATCGTGTCGATAGGTCGCTTAACACACATGCTATTCAATTTTAGGGCCACATCTTTTTAGCATACAAACTTTCACTCTCAGTGTCATTAGGTCTCTTTAGCACATTTGCTTTCTATTTTAGGATTGTCACACAACTTTAACACGTAGGCTTTCAATTTCAGAGACATTGAAGTTGGTTGCATGATGTTTGTTTAGAGAATCGATTTAAGCGATGTTATTTTCAGAACCAAAAACTTCGATTGACTCATGACTGTTTAGTCTCGCTGATGACTTATTTTCTTGGGTCGCATCAAACGTTCCTTGCACAATTTGTAAGGTTTTTGTGGTTGAGGATCACATGTGGAGAACGATAGGTGGGTTGATTTCAAAAGTAGAGGTTGAGCTTCTGAAGACTATTGAAAAGTCCACTATCCTTTATAGGTTAAGATCATAAAAAGGAAAAAAGGTCTTAAGGGAGTGTTTTATCCGCCACATGGTGCACATAACCAAAACTTATATGATTCTTAAAACATGTAGTTAGAACATTCAAAATCGAGTGAATTTGTTCGTATCAATAGATGTATTTTATAAGTTATAGTTAATCGTTTTCTTATTTTTGAATCTCAACTAACATTGTTAGCTTTTAGAGTTTTGTATTTTTTTTATCAGTTTCAATAATTATAAGTACATATTTTCGTAATTTTTGTCTAAGATTCTTCATAGTTTTATTACATTTTTTTTTAGTAATTAAGAACTCCAACTCAAACAAATTATATTATTTTTTAAAAGATTAGTATTTATTTAATAATCAATATTCGATATTTGAAACAATCCATAACTATTAAAAAAAAAGAATTAAAGCTTTTATTGAAAATTTTCATATCTTATCTTATGCATATTTAGTGAATCTAATATCATTAAACACAATTTCATATAAAGCAAAAATTTCAAATGAATTTATGTTTGGTGGTTAAAACAAATGAAAACTATTATTTATATCTTTCTTTCATTGGCATGTATATTTTCGCATTAGTAGACTATACTTTTGGGTTAAATGTCTTTTTAGTTAAACTTTGATTTTGGTCATGATATTTTAAAAGTAGATTAAATATAGTAAATTTATTTTTTATATCAAGTTTGTGATGATAAAAGACTGTCACTAAATATTAAATTTAACTATAAATATACTAAAATTATAATATAAATCTAGTCTTTTATCAGTTTTGTAATGGTAAAATTTGTTAATAAATAATGACTTCAAGTATAAAGAACAAGAAAATCTCATATTTTTTAAATTTGGAAAACTAAATTCATCAATTTAAGAAGTGTAAGAATCAAAGATAAAATGAGAAAGAAGCATGGTGAGTTCTTACTCTTTTCATTTTCTTTTATTTATCTCTTATTTGTATTTGTTACAACAATGCACATTACCTAATATTCACGCGAGTTGTTTTTCTTTTTCCTATTGCAATTGTTGAGTTACTATGTGCGTAGGTCTATAAAGATAATTTCATTATTCATGAGCCTTTTTTTTTCATTCTTTATTTTATCGAGTGATTTTACCACCTTGTTGGTTATTATTTAAGTGAATAATTGATCTCTTTTCCATTTATTTTTTATTTACACATGTGTTTTTTCACAGTATATTATTATTTTTTCATGACAACCTTTAGATTTGGTTTATGATTCTGAATTTTTTTGTCCATGTTTTTAATTTTTTTTGATGCGAAAATATGACATTATTTAAAAAAAAAACACCATTGTAATTGAAAAAGTAAATTAAACACACAAAAACTTATCATGTTGCCAACTTTCTCAATGTGACCCAACTCTTTTACTTATGTCTCAAATTAAACTCTTTCCACTTTAAGAAAAAAAATTGTTTTTCCCTTCCATTTCTCCTTGCCCCAACAATAACAAAGTTATTTATCTCTCAAAAGTATTTTGTTTCCAATAACACTTCTAACACACAAAGCATAGGTGTTATTCTGTATAGTTTGTAAATCCCTTTTTTCATATTATGGATAAAGTACCAACATATACTAATTTGATTGAAGCAGAATTTGTTTTTATTTTTAAAAATTTCAAATCTCACAAATAAAGAAATATAAAAATTTTGATATAAAGATTAATTATCAATAGTTATCAATACTTTGCTTAATATAAATAGTCACGATTTGTTTTCGTTAATTATGATCCAAAATTGTTTTCAATGATATGATCACCCAAATTATTATATTCTTTATTTTTTTTATCATGAAGGCTTTAGTAATTAAATGGCCATTGCATAATATTCTCTTAAATGCTTAAAAATACATGCAACACATAAAAAAAAAGTATCCGCATCAAATACACAACAACAAAAAATTGAAATTATCGATAGAATTTTACCGACGGATATAGTTTTGTCGGTAAATTTAAATTACCGACGAATTTTATCGACGGATTCTTAAATTTTAATTATCAAAAATTCGCGGTAACACAAATTTTATTTACCGACAGAAATATCCGTCGGTAAAATCCGTCGCTAATTCAAATTTTCTTTACTGATAAATTTACCGACGAATTTTTCTGTCGGTAAAAGAAGCAGAAAATTTCCCGCCCAAATTTGAATTACCGACGGATTTTTCTGTCGGTAAATCTATCGATACTTACATAACTCAAAATTCGTCGGTAAAATTCGTCGATAATTTTTTTTTATCGACAAATTTACCGACGGATTTATCCGTCGGTAAAAGAAGGAGGAATTTTTCCACCCAAATCTCACCTTATAAGAAGACGGGAAGAAGAAGAAAAGAAGAAAAAAAATGAGAAGAAGAAGAAGAAGAAGAAGAAGAAAAGGAGAAGAAGAAGAAAGAGAAAGAGAAAGAGAAGAAGAAGGAGAAGAAGGAGAAGGAGAAGGAGAAAGAGAAGAAGAAGAAGAAGAATAAGAGGAATAAGTGGAAGAAGGAGAAGAAGAAGAGGAAGAAGGAGAAGAAGAAGAAGACGACGGCGGCGGCAGGACGGTAGCGATGATGGCAGCGGCGACGACGGTGGCAGCAACGGCAACAACAATGGCGACCATGAAAAAAAAAACGAAAAAAAAATTTAAAGAGGGAGGAGGAAGAAGATGAACAATGCAACAAATTTACCAACGAATTTTTTAGTAATTACCGACATATTTTTCGGTCGGTAATTACCGATGAATTTTTCGGTCGGTAATTACCGACAAATTTTTTCGTCGGTAATTACCGATAGATTTACCGACGGATTTTTTGTCGATAATTACCGACAAATTTACCGACGGAACATGATTTCCATCGGTAAAATTTTACCGACAAGCATTTTAATGATGAATTTTTGATTGTCGATAATCTGTCGGTAATGTTGATTTAGCGACGAATTTTAACCATTACTGACGAATTTTGACCGTTGGTAATATCGATTTATAGGAGATAGGAAATGATATTGAAGATAGATATTCGCGGGTAACGAGTACGAGTATTTTTATACCCGTATGTTAATAGGACGAGGACGTGTATCATGTATCTGTACTCGTGAATATTCGTACCCGCTATACTTTAATTTATTTTTAAAAAATAGTAAAACATCATAATCTGAGTTATTTTTATCAATTAGTTTTTAAAAAATTTGTAAACTGTTTTTCAACACTATTTAAATGAGTTATTTTGTTTGAAATTTACAAGGGTTATAGTATTTCTATTTGAATTTATAGTTAAATTTGTTTATTAAATATTAAAATTTTCTTTTTTAGATATTTGCGGGTACCTGTAAATATTAAAAAATATGCAGATATCCATAAATATTAAAAAAATATGTGAGTGTCTGCATAACATGTACTTGCACAGATATAACAAATGTAAATACAAATATGAGAGAAATATTTATTCAACAAATAAAGTACGGAGAGTTAATATTGTACAAGAGCGTTGACATCCCTATTCAACCCATTTATATTTAAAGAAATAAAAGCGTATATTTAAAGAAAAAAAAGTTAGAAAGTGATATTTTAAACATTTTACTAATTTTTAATGTATATTTAGTAAATCATTATTTACTAAATAACAGATATGCGTGCATTTGTTTCGAACTTGTTTATTTGCATTTGAAGAAAAAATATTGTTCAAATTACTAGGTATATTAAAAAAATCGCAATATTTATATACATTTTTAATTAGTTACAAAATATTTCAACATATATTATTGAAAAATGTAAAAAAAAACATAATAGATAATTCTTAAATATATTTATTTTCTCAAAATTAACCATCACTCCAAATTGTTTTTTGTGATGGAAAATATTTGTTACTGTGGTCGTTTTGGTTTTTGTTTGTTCCAAAATCCCATAAACCCTCTCAGAGCTGAGAGTGAAGTGGCTGTGGCTCCATTAAATAAATAAACACAAATACTCGTATGATTCTCCAGATCTGTCCCTCTAGCTTAGGTTGAATTCATCGCCGAGCTTCAGATCCGAAATGACGATCGGAGATGCTTTTCTATGCTTACTATTCATCGCAACTTGTTGGATTTCAGCTACTTCTGCTGATTCCATCTATGGCTGCGGTGGTTTTGTCGAGGTAAAGTAATGTGCAGTTCTATCAGCCTCTGCAGTGAAAAACGCATTGGAAGAATTGAAACACCGATTTAGTCATTATTAGTATTACTATTGATGCTTAGAAACTGCGATATTGATTTTCAAGCATTTGGATTGGGAAAATAAGTGCACGGATCTGAAATTTTTGCTGTAATTCACTATGCATTGGAAGAATTGAAACGCCGATTTAGTCTGTTTCTTTGTTTCATATCTATCTCTGGTGAATTCGCTTGTTTATTTTGGTGTGATGTTTACTTCTTTTTTTTCTGCCTTTTTTTTTGTAATATTTGCTCAATGTTTATTTTTGCTTACTAAGTCTGGTTATCGCAGGCGAGCTCATCGTTGGTAAAATCGAGAAAACAAACTGATACCAAGTTGGACTATTCCGATGTCACGGTAAGTGCGTGTAATCTGCCCTACTCTTACCAAACGAATAATTTTCCCTTACAAAATGTTTGAAAAGTGTAAGGAACTCAAACTTTTATTGTGAGCAATTCCTTTCATGCCTCCTTCAATATCCAATTCCTTTCTCTTCTACCACTTTTTTCCAGGTTCTACTATCTTAGCAGCAATTTATGTTTTCCCATTGGTAATATTCACTACAAAATTGTAAAAAAAGTAGTATTACTGATAAGCTATCCTTACAATAGACAACCATAGAAAGAAGAATAAGAACATCGTGATATTTGGGTATATTGATAGCGCTTGCATAAATCTCTTGTAATCTCCAAAGCTATATTTGGCGGTCTCATCTTCTTGAAGTTGAGATATAGCTTGTCATCACCTTGTTATGCAAACTTCTCCCAAAGATGGTTTTTGAGGTGGCCATCTTCTTCAGCAACCCTTTCATAAAGACTGGAATTTGGATACCATTTTCAAAATAATCCTTTTTGCCATGACGACATCATATATTCTATTAAATTTTAGTGAACTACGGAATTTGTTCTAAACCATGCTAAACCCTACAAATGGAGTCCTCTCCTATAGTTTAGCAAGGATTGGAATCATGAAAAAGGTGTTAAGGACGCTATCATTGGTATTTATGCATTAGTGGCTAAAGGAGATGACTACACGCCGGACACAGTTATTAGGAGAAGTCTGTGTAACAAGGAGGGTGTCAAGACTGTATAACAGGTTAAGAAAGAAGAAAACTCAAAACATGAAGGTTCGGACCATATTGGAGATTCAAAGAGTTTGTGAAATCATTATCAATATAGCCAAATATCATAAGATTTGTATTAATCTGAAGTACTTATAGGAGAAAACAATAAGTATATTTTTACTTCAGCTTTTGGAAAGGTTGGATGAGACAGCTTTTATGAAAGTTGAGTGCACAAATTGATTTTAACTCATGGGAAAAATTCAATTTATTTTACTTTTCCATTTTTCTTCTAGTATAAGTGTTTGCATAGATGTTTATTCATACAAGACCTAGGTACTTGTTTGCTAAGCTTTAAGTAAACCAGGGCGTATGCCATAGATTTAACTAGGTAGGCATTTCTGCAGAAGTTTATCTTAAACTGGGCCAAAGTGTTATTCAATTAGCTCTTATTACACAAGGCCTTATGTCATCGGTTTGACCTATGAATCTAACTGGAATAAGCTAAAAAGAGATAGGAGAGCGTATGAGAGTCATATGCCATTTTCATAAACTCCAATAAGCTCCCCATAAATTCTTTCAAATGCCCCCTTTACTCTACCACCGGTCCCATTTGATTTAACTAATTATTTTGCACAATAGCTGTAATGATTTTACTGTCTTCAGTTGCTTGTTAAGTTGTTATAGAAAGACAAGACATTCATAAAAAATTCCTATGGCGTCCTTTTTGCCATATACTACACTATTATTGGGTAAAGATGTGGTGTTGCTCATCCAAGTATTCATTTCAATTTGCACCCAACAAACATTTAATTGATCCATTTGTTGTAGGTTGAGCTTCAAACTGTGGATGGACTGGTAAAGGATAGAACCCAATGCGCTCCAAATGGATATTATTTTATTCCGGTATATGACAAGGTAAAATTTACTAGAATTTGTACACATTTAGGCATGTTAGGGCAACTTCTGTCAACATAAATACGAAATAGCGTATCTATGCCATAGAGGCTTATTCACTATTCAGTTCTTCTCAATGCAATTATTTTCATCACAGGGTTCCTTTGTAATTAAAATTAATGGACCTCCAGGATGGACATGGGATCCAGAAAAGGTTAGTTATTTATAAGTTATAATCTGCATGCATGATCACTCTCTCTCTCTTTCTCAATCTTGATGTAATGAGATTATTTTTATGATTCTGACAGTTATTTGTTTCCCCCCTCTTGTCCTACAGGTTCCTGTGGTGGTTGACAATAATGGTTGCAATGGCAATGAAGATATAAATTTTCGTTTCACAGGGTAGGCTATTATTCTGATTTTTTAACTTCACATGGTTTTTTATTTCGAAGCATATTATTAAAAATGAAAGGAGTGTCAGGGTGAATGTAACCAATTTCTAGTTGAATTAGGCTATCGTTATTGTTGTTGTATGTCCTGTGCATGCCATGCTTGCTTATGCTCTATATTTTGAAATTATCTTCGAAGTTTTTTATATTTTAGGTTCACTATATCTGGTAGAGTTGTGGGAGCTGTAGGGGGAGAAAGCTGTTCAATTAAAAATGGAGGCCCATCAAATGTAAATGTTGAATTATTGTCCCTTTCTGGGGATCTTGTCTCTTCCGTCTCAACTTCATCATCAGGGAGTTACTTGTTTACAAATATCATTCCAGGTAGGGGAGTCTTTTTAGTTGTTTACTTTGGTTGGAAAGTTATTAGCTTTCAATTCTTTTATTATGTAGGGAGCCTTTCACTAATGGAAATTAATATCATTACTACATATATATAAGTAGTTGTCCAAGACTCATCTATATAGGATTAATATTTATGTGGCATGAAGATATGGTTGTGTTAAAAATATAAACGGTTACTGATATGCAGAATTGGTTTCAAATTTCCACACAAAAAGTATGATTTCATTGGAGGTGAGAACAATTGATGGAGAACTAGTCCAGGATGAACCAGATGAGCTGGTGGTGAATGAGATTGTCTAATTAATATTACGTGATCAGAATTATTTTGAATCCAAAAAAATGAATGAAATTTTAGCTGGGTAATTATGTTTAATGTTTACAAATTATCTATTTCGGCACTTTGAAATGAGTGGTGTTGGAAATAGAGCATTTAATGATTGTTACTAACTACCTTAGACATCGTGTTTACGGAAGTTCTTATCTTTTTGTTGCGTTAAAAGACAAAAAGGAGAGGCACAAAGCTGTTGAATTTGTGTTATTATACATCAGAGTTGATTTGTATAGGTTTATTACAAGAAATACTGATAGTGTGATATAAGAGTCTTGAGATATAAGAGTCCTATGTTTTCTTTTCTCTATCCTATTTTGTTCACTTCTACAACTTCCACGAAAGATCTCTTTGGGTATCTTGTTTGTCCTTGAATAAAACGGGTAAACTTGATCCTATAACTTTAAAGGAAATGATTGGATTGTTAGTGTATGTAGGTGATACTATGGTTATCAGTGATGAGATTGGAAGGAATAAGTCTTGAGTCAACATCTAGCAAAGGATTTTAGGACAAAAATACTTGGGAGGCTGAAACATTTTTTGTGAATTGTAGTGTCTCCCTCTAGGAAGGGTATTTTCATGTCTCAACACAAATATATCACAAATTTGATCTATAAGATAAGTGGGGCAATTTGTATTTGTAAATACTCCCGTCAATTCACCTATATGCAAATGATAGTGCAATAATGGACAAGGAGATATATTAGCATTTAGTTGGAAATTAAATTACCTGGTTTGACACAAGGCGAAATGTTACACTTGTTGCAAGTTTGGTTAGCAAATTTATGCATTGTCCGAGAGAAAGCCACTTGCAATACCTTGTATTTGGATTGAGAATTTTAAAATTTAAGCTTGAAATGCCTGAAATTTTAGCTGATCTGATTTAAATTCCTTATATTTTCAAAATGCTTTGTTAGACCATTAACAATTTTAGATGAAAAATGATTTTTTGTTGATCCAAAATTAATCAATAATAAAAAAGTGATTAATATATCCTTGGATGTAGTGATATTTATACCATTTGTTGGGTGCAGTAGGTCACTCCGTATGCACCCTCCTAAGGCCAGCTTGCAGATATCCATTGTAAATTTTTCGTAGGAAGTAGTGATATTTTAATTGTTCGATTGAAAATCATTGTATTTGTCTTTGTTAACATTATTATTATTATACTGCTTGAGCGAATTCTTAAATAAAATCTCATTATCTCTTCTCACAAGTAATGGTACTGCCTGACCAGAGAGTCCAATTGACTTGTCCATCAGTTTTGTTCAGAATCAATTGTTCTTGCTATTGTTTCATTATTTTCTATTCTTCATCTCCAAATTGTTCAAACAAATGGGCAACACTCTTGATGTGATTGCAGGAAAATATACACTACGTGCTTCAAATCCTGATATGGAAGTTGAAGTTAAAGGTTCAACACAGGTTGGATATTGTATTTGCTTTCAGTGTTTTCCTTCTGTTCCAACCCATTTCTTGGGTGTCACATTTTATTCTCATGATACATTTAATGAGCTAGCATAATGTGCTTACTATTTTTCCGATATTGTGTTACAGATTGAATTGGGCTTTGGAAATGGGGTAGTTGATGATGTTTTCTTTGTCCCTGGATATAGTATCAGTGGATTTGTTGTTGCTCAGGTAATGTTTGTTGAAGGGACAAATCATTTTCAATATTACACTTCCCTTTTGTAATTGTTATATAATATAATTTTCTTTGTAAAATTATTGTATAATCTAGTGAAAAGATCTATGTATCTCAATAACATACGATAACAATAGCAACAAAGCCTTCTCCCACTTTGTGACTGTCTGTGACACAGAGCTAAACAAATATTCTTGTTTGCATTGCTTGCTTCATCTGTTCACATTTTTATGAGTGTTGAAGGATGTTTATGTTCTCAATCAGTTTTTACCTCCAAAACAGTTTAACGTGGTTTATAACTTCACAGTTTAATTGAAACCTTTCTCAATCATATATATATGCTTTCCAATTCGGTTCGTCTGTTTCCAGGGAAATCCGATTGTTGGAGTCCATATTTTCTTATATTCAGATGATGTTTCTGAGGTAGAATGTTTGCAAGGCATTGTTACTGGTCCACGACAAGAAAGAGCTCTCTGTCACGCTACATCAGATGCTGATGGAAAGTTCACATTCAATTCAATACCTTGTGGTAATTACACATTTGCGTTCTTATTCTGTCATATACTCCCTCTTGATGTTTCCATAGGGAGTGTTGAATTTCTGGTGCCTATACATTGATGAAAGGAATATTCTTTCCTGGTGTGTTTTTGTCAGCTTGTTTGTAGTTTGTGCATTTTAATTTTTTAAACAAACACCGATGACTTGCAATTATAGGTGTGCAACTGTGTTTTCAAAATACCTGGAACTTCACCCCTAACATACATACGACAATTAGTCTCCTGGTCATTAATCATATTAAATTTCACTCCAAAATATTTCTTGTATTTACTCTACAGTTGCTATTCCTTTTTGGCGAATTATGTTCTTGCTTTGCTCGAAAATTGCTACTACATGCTGCTAGAACCTATTTTTCTTAATTCAGTGCTTGTACTTTTTTATCAACATGCAGGGAGTTATGAACTTGTTCCCTACTATAAGGGTGAAAATACAGTATTTGATGTTTCGCCACCCAGCGTCTCAGTTAATATCAAGCATCAGCACGTAACAGTGCCTCAAAAATTTCAGGTAGACTATATGGATAAAATGTTTAATATGCTAACCCTCACCACTTTCTGTTTCCTGTGGCATTCAGAAAAATACTAGTGCTACCAATGTGGGGTAAATAAGAAGATTGAATTATGTATTACTATTCAGTTCACGACTGCATGCCTTGTGAATTTTTCATTAAATGAAATAAATGTAAATGCTAGATTATGTTCCAGTATTTCCAAAAATCTTTTATAAATAACTGCTTTTTCACTCCTGTTTCCACATAATTGTTGTATTATTGAACATATGCCATTATGTTCATAGGCATGCTAGCTAAGCTCTATTGCATATTCATCTAGCGCATATCCATTTTTTAAAATTTTAAATAAGGTCACCCTTTCAGAGTGTCCTATTATTTATGTGAAGTACAAATGATGACGATGATGATTATACTTTACTTTTTGATATTTTGGCATCAAACTAACCAAGGATAGCTTAGTCACTGTTTGCCAAAACAGTTAACTGTTGGGTGATGATGGCTTTTGTTAGCGGCTGCAAATGCTGGTGGAAGGAAAACTTTTTTCTGCTAGTTGCATATAGTTCTGGTTATCACTTAATTTATTAAAAATTAGAAGCAAATCTTACAACGGAAAATATACGTAAAACAGTTCTAGAAGAAATTGGAAATTAAGATTGGAATTCCATAATATTTAGGTACCAAATATAGATATGAGTGTTTTGAAAAGTTATAATATTTCCCATTTTGTATGTTGAGAAATGTTTGGTTCAGTCATAACAATTGCACTGTAATTTTACCATATCAATCTATTATTGGGGTTATGTGTATGCTATTTTCTCTCAAGTATGTGCTATCAATGTTAATTCTCTCAGGTAACTGGATTTTCTGTTGGAGGCCGTGTGGTTGATGGAAATGGCATGGGAGTGGAGGGTGTCAAAATCATAGTTGATGGCCATGAAAGGTCTATTACTGATAATCAAGGATACTACAAACTTGATCAGGTATTGGAATTAATATGGGTAAATGATGGAGTTAGGTTGTTCATTGGCAAGAGATTCTATTTTGTTTTAGTTTAAGACACATCTATTTTCTTGTTTATTTGTTGAGTTTGTTTTTTCTATCAATCTGAGTAAGTTTTTTCAATCTACCTGGATTGTGGATATCAATTAGAGCCTAGGCCAGCATACTTTTACCTTTTCTTTATCTTATTTTAGACTGTGCTGATAATTTCTTTCAGTTTATTGTAGTTCCATTCCATCTACGTTTACATTTACATTTTTGTTTTACTCTTTCTTTTCTATGTTATATTTATTAGGTTACATCCAAGCACTATACCATAGAAGCCCAAAAAGAGCATTACAAATTCAAGAATTTGGAGAATTATATGGTAAAACATATTATGACAATCTTATTAGAATTTAAGTTTATTATACTGCTCTCTTAGTAGGATGATGAAAATTCGTAGGTGGTGTAAAAATGCTGCTGTGTGTGTCTCTTGTTTCAAAGTTTGTTTTCTTACTCAGGTATTGCCAAATATGGCTTCAATAGAAGACATCAATGCCATTTCATACAATCTCTGTGGTTTGGTTAGGATGGCTAATGGTGGTCTGAAAGCAAAGGTACGCATATTCTGTACTTTTAATTTTTTTTGTAACATTTTCATGTTAAAGTTAATGTTGATCTTTTGGTATCTGTACTACTAGGTAGCTTTGACTCATGGACCTGATAATGTGAAACCACAAAAGAAGCAAACAGATGAAAATGGAAACTTCTGCTTTGAGGTATGTTAGCTTGGTGATAATAAATCAATAAGTTTTTTTCCTTTTCGTAATGTTAACAGTGTCTTAATATAATGTGAATACAAGTAGCTTGCACAGAAAGAGAAGAGGTGGTGTATTTAGATTTTAAATAACAGATTCAACCTTATGCTCTAGTAGTGTTAGCTTATATAAAAAGCAGCATGTTACCATCAAATCTATCTAATTTTATTGTCCTTTTTTATCTGTTGGTGGCAAGCATTGGGAGGACAGTTCTAACCTTTAAACTATTAAATTTGTGACACATTTATGTTTGGTGTTGCTAGTTCTTTTATGAATTGAATTTAGGATCCTAAAATGCATTAACCATACACTAGCAAAAATTGAAACTTGTTGCAGCTTCAAAGCCTATGGTATAATATTTCTCAGGTAGTCTTCTTTAAACAGCTGGAGTGTTATTAAGGAAGGGATTTTCAGTATTTTATATTGAATATTTTTTGTTGAAATGTCAAAAAGGGGCCAATTTTCAGCATCTGCAGTTCATAGGAGAACTTGTGTTTGAAGATGGTTCATAGCTACTGTCCAAATCATGTCTCAAATTATTGTTAAAATAATTTTATTGCTTTTTTCTTTAATGATGTTTATAGAGTATCTGCTGAAATTTGTTTGTTCATTTCTCATTAGTGATATACAGATTGTTTGCTTTATGTCTAGGTTCTTCCCGGGGAATATCGCTTGTCAGCCATTGCTGCAACTCCTGAGAATGCTGCTGGACTCATGTTTACTCCATCTTATATCGATGTTGTGGTCAAAAGTCCCCTGTTGAATATTGAATTTTCACAAGTAATTTTTCACCCATATTAGCTATAGGTTATCTTGTATTTTTCTTCTTTTCCCTTTTTTCCTTCAGTTTTTCCTGCATCATGCATGCTGAATTCTGTCAGGGAATCAAAATTGGAGTTCTATATTGATGTAGTCATGGTAGTCAAAATTGAGATCTTACACAAGATCATGAAAGTAAATGTAGATTGTTAATCAAGAGATTGGTACATTATTTGTAATATCCTGCAAAATTATGAAAAGAATGGGTGGGGGAAGCAAAGGAGCGTTTGTAAGATCCTACAGAATTATTAAAGAGATGAAAGCGAGTGTAATATTGAAACAAAAGGGAAAAGAGGGAGTGTTGAAAGGTACAAGAGGAGTATTGGAAGAGACAGTTGAAACTGAAAAAAATAAAAGATGAAATTAAGGAGGTTACTGCTTCTGTGCCCCTCCTTTAAAACATGTTTTAAAACCCTCCTGATGTGTCTCCATTTATAGGTTGCCATTTGGAATTATTTTACACATCATTCTCTTTATTTAATTATCTTTCATAAGGACCCAAATGTAATTAAAGGAGGGGCACAAAAGTAATCGTCAATTTGTTGTGGTTGCTCAAAGGTAACTTTTGGGAAGCTATTTGGTAAGGAAAAAAGAGGGCCGGTAACAAGGCTCTCAGGGGTGGTAAAAGGGGGTTTTATGAGAGGTAACATAGGTTTTTTGGATGGTAAAAGAGGGTTATATGAGAAGTGCATAGGTTTATTTTGGGGTGGCAAAAGGGGGCAGTTACAGAGGTGCTTTGGGTTTAGTTTGGGCGGTAGATGAAACAAAAAAGAGGGCACAGTAAAGTTGTTACTTTTGGGCCTAAAAGTTTGCAGATTATAATATTTAAGAAACTGAAATTTAAGCCTAACTTATGAGGTGAGGTTTGCAATAAATGTGAGCTTGCAATAAGAAAGAGAGCCTAACTTATAAGAAAGTGAGCCTGCAATAAATGTAAAAAAGTAGAAGCAGACAAAGGGATGCGGCTGTGTAGAACCTGTGTAGAACTTGCTGATTCTGCATAGGCCTCAATTTGATTCACTTACCTAGTCTATCAGAAACTTGCTTAGGCAGTTATTTTACTGTTAGCACCACTCAGAGAGATTCGGAATTTGTATCACTATATATAGCACTACCTAAAACAAACATTGCGGAGAACAATGATGTGCAACAGAGTATCAAATGCTTTGATACCTGAATTTTATGAATATTGTGTCTGATGCATTTTCTCTGTATTTCTGCAAAGAGAGATGTCAATACAAGGAAAAGTTATATCCATGACACTGAACCCTTAGGCTAGGTACATACACCCAAAAAGCACCTTTATGGAAGCTGTACAATACAATAACAGTCATAATTTTAACAAGCAACAAAGAAAGAAATGTCATCTTAGGCCTATATTTATTACATATTTGAAAAACTGTGTCTGATTGTGTGCTGTAAATGTAAAAACAGTAGAAGCAGCCAAAGGGATCCAATCATTAGTAATATCTATTGTTGAATATGGAGATTGTAGAACTTTCTTTTTAATTTTATACCAAGAAAGCGATGAAGCCAGGTAGCTCTTACCTCTTGAGAAGATAATTGTCCTAGTTTTTATCATATTCTGGTCATATTGTTGATATGGAATCTCAACATAATGGAATAAATTTTTTAACTTGGATTTTATTTATTTACAGATTTTCTATACTGTTGAGTTATTGTTTGGTTCCTCTAAATATATTTTTCTTTATTTTCTTTAGGAATCCTTTTGACCTTGTCCCCACAAAGACCAGGATAGAGTGGCACTGATTTTATATTGTTGTATTCTGACTATATTCCTTATAATTGTAGGCTCTGGTCAATATTCATGGTGCTGTATCCTGCAAGGAGAAATGTGGTCCATTTGTATATGTTACCCTGGTGAGACAGGTTGAGAAACATAGTGGAGACAGAAAAACAATTAGCTTGACCACTGAAAGTGGTCAATTTCAGTTTTCAAATGTTATTCCTGGAAAATACAGGCTTGAGGTTGATATTTTTTTTGCTTTCCCATTTCATTTGTGGTCCAATGTCAGTTTTTTTCTGGAAAGTTCTGATTCATGTGTGTTTTGGCCACTGTAATAATATTTGTTTTAGGTCAAACACAGTTCCCCTGAATCAGTCACGTTGGAAGATAATTGGTGCTGGGAACAGAACTTCATAGATGTAAATGTTGGTGCTGAGGACGTAGAAGGAATCCTTTTTGTTCAAAAAGGCTACTGGGTCAATGTTATCTCGACTCACAATGTTGATGGTTACCTGACTCAACCAGATGGGTCAATAGTGAATTTGAAAATTCAGGTACAACAAATATCACATCCAAAGATGCCAGTAAGTTGAGGCTTCATAAAATTTCATTTCTGTTCCTTTTTGTCTTTCTGCAGAAAGGTTCCCAGCATATATGTGTAGAACATCCTGGTGTACACGAATTTAGTTTTGTTGACTCGTGTATCTTCTTTGGGAGTTCATCGGTGAAATTTAATACATCTACTCAATTGGTATGGAGCATTCAGATATCCGTGATTACATTCTTCAGTTTTATCCGTGATTACATTCTTCAGTTTTTCATGTATCATATTTGGTTCTTTTTAGGATTTTCTTCCATAATTTTCTTTTTCTGTAGCCCATTCGCCTTACTGGAGAAAAGTATCTTCTTAAAGGACAGATAAATGTGCAGTCTGGCACACTTGATGCATTGCCTGAGAAAATAGTTGTTGATATTAAACATGACGGAGCTGGTGTTATTGATCAAGCCACAGCCACACTGAAGTCCCATGCGAAAGATCAAACAGATACCGCCATATTTGAGTATTCTGTTTGGGCCAATCTAGGAGAAAAACTTACCTTTGTTCCTTGGGACTCTAGGTACATATATTTAATCTAACTGGTTGTTCAAACAATTTCAATGAAATGTCTATTTTAGTTTTAATCGCTTGTGTAGAAGCAGATTGGATCAAGAAAGAAAATTGATGGCATGAATACATAATAGCAACTATCTCATTACATCTTTGCCTATTTATCCGAAAGGATTGACTGTGTATTGCTTGTAAAATAATTCAGTAAAGAGGATTTATAGCATTTTATGCTAACTAGTAATTCCTTTCAAACTATTCAAAAGCTTTATTTTTTACCATTTTTAATTTATGTAGTCACATCCAATATCTTGAAAAAGAAATGATAAATCTTAAAATTGTATTATTTGTGTCCAGTTTTTCTCAAAGGTAAACACTTAAATTAACTTACCTATTTTTTATGATTTCGTGGTGTTTATTAGTGTATTGTGCATATAATGCACACAATTCTGTGATTCTGGGAGGTTGCGTGTAGTTTTCTTGTTTTTTTTAATACTTCAATTACTCATTTCATTTCTCCTTCCTATCCTTTCCCTCCTCTCTGTAGCTTTTGAAATCAAACTTATTCGAGCACTTCTATCTACCCAATTGATACTATTGACTTGTTCTTTTTCGGTTACAGGAATGATGGGCAGAAGAAACTTTTATTTTATCCTAGGGAACATCAAGTAAGTATCAAAATATTAGTTTTTCTACTGATTTTTTATGTGACTAACTGAGTTTTATTTGCAAAATTCTTTTACGTAGGTATCAGTGACAGATGATAATTGTCAAGCTTATATTCCTACATTTTCTTGTGAAGTCGGTGCATACATTGAAGGATCAGTTTCACCTCCTCTTTCTGGCGTCCATATCAGAGTTTTTGCGGCTGGAGACAGCAGCATTACTACACTTAAAAATGGCGAACTAGTTCTTGAAACAACCACTGGTACTGATGGTTCCTATGTGGCAGGACCTCTGCACAATGATATCGGTTACAATGTCGAGGCTTCAAAGGTAGTCTCTTTTCTCTGAACAAACTAAGTAAAATTAATGCTTTATTTAAAGAATATACTAGAATAGATTCATTTTCTCTTCTTATCTTTGGTGTTTCTGTTGCCATCTTGGTTTCTTACATTGTTTGATTATTGTTTTTGTTTATACTTGCAGCCTGGATATCATTTAAAAAAAGTTGCGCCTCATTCCTTTACTTGTCAGAAGCTTAGTCAAATTTTAGTACACATACATCACAAAGATGATGCTGAAGAGCCCATTCCTTCTGTTCTCTTATCTTTGAGTGGTGACAATGGTTATAGAAACAACTCGGTATCAGGGACTGGAGGGACATTCCAGTTTGATAATTTGTTTCCTGGAATGTTCTATTTGCGTCCTGTTTTGAAGGTAATAATACTGTAACTGGAGTACTGGACATAATTGCTATGATGTTGTATACTACTTGTCATGTCCTTCACATGCAACTTTTTATCAATCAACTCCAGTTCACGTGTTACTGCACTTGCAGTTAACGATATACTTGATTTGATTATGAATCCAAAATATCCCTGACTAAATTATTGCGTTTTGTTTGTGTATTCATATAACAATTCTCTGTGAGTAATTTTCTGCTTGTGAGCTATCTAACAAACTTAAGAATAAGAAGTTGCAGTGTTTGTAAATATCAGGCTTATTTAGAAGTTGATGATTAAAATTATACTGGTCATTTCTGAAAGCTACATCTTTGTCCACTTCCTTATTCTGTGTATACTATTGTCTTATTTTCTAGGAGTATGCTTTCTCACCTCCAGCACAGGCAATAGAGCTTGGAGCAGGGGAGTCCAGAGAAGTTATTTTCCAGGCCACGCGTGTAGCCTACAGGTTTTACTTTTTTATTTTCTCGAATGCTGACTTGTTTCTTTAATTCCATTTGATTGGTAGTTTATTTAAGAGATCTATTTCAAGTATGCATGACTTAAGTGTAATGTAGATTGAATCTTATCTATCAAGCGTGTATGATTTAAGTTTAAGGCTCTAAGCGACATTGCATCCGGCTTCAAATGCAAATCAATGCAAGGTGATGTAAAACATGCAGTTTTCCTTGTATATGAAACGACTTAAAACAAATAAATTATGCTGGTGAGTAGGACAGACAATATAGAACTATTATCAGTGTAATCACATACAACCAAACTGCAGAGCAAATTGTGAATCAACATGTTACTTCTTTTTTATTTTATATTTTATTACCAAGTAATTATATTCAATTGCTGTACATGCCATAGCCTTCTCTTTCTTTTTCTGGCTTGCACTTTTCTGCTTGGGCATACATTACTCTGGAAGATGCTGAAGTAAATAAACTCTTACAGTGCTACTGGTGTTGTCACTTTGTTGTCTGGACAACCCAAAGGAGAAGTTTCAGTTGAAGCCCGGTCAGAGTCAAAAGGCTATTTTGAGGAAACAGTGACAGATTCCAATGGAAATTATCGTCTGAGAGGACTACAGCCTGATACTGTCTATGTTGTCAAAGTGGCTAGAAGGGATGCTGTAGGCAGTTCTAATATAGAACGTGCATCTCCAGATTCAATTGCTGTGAAGGTTAGTTTTCGGTAGCTATGGGGTTTAGATTTGTTGTCATTGTTGTGATCCTGTAGTAAGCTTGTTGGTTGATGTTCTCAGGTTGGAACAGAAGATATCAAGGGTTTGGATTTTATAGTTTTCGAGGAGCCGGAAATGACAATTATAAGTTGCCACGTTGAAGGAAACGGTACAAATGAACTACGTAAACATCTGATGGTAGAAATTAGGTCAGCCAGTGACCTTAACAAGATAGAGTCAGTCTTCCCCCTTCCAATTTCTAACTTCTTCCAAGTGAAGGGCTTATCAAAGGGAAGACACCTTCTACAGCTTCAATCTGGTCTCCCACAAAGCTCGCTTAAGTTTGAATCTGATATCATTGAGGTCGACTTGGAAAAAAATGTTCAAATCCATGTGGGTCCGCTGATATACAGGATCGAAGATCAACTGAAACAGGTTTTTTCTTGTCTCCACTCTTTCTATTTTTGCCTGCCTTTGCTTTTCAAAGCTTGTCGTTAACTATTTTCTGTTTTCTTATGTTGCTTTTGTGTGGTACATATTTTTAATTTTAATTTCTTATACAATGCAGGAGTTGACCCCTGCACCAGTATTCCCTCTTATAGTTGGATTCCTAGTTGTTTCACTGTTTATTAGCATGCCAAGGTAAGATTGATATTGTCCCTTTTCACCTTAACTACAACTAGTTTGGAATTTGTATGGTCATGTATCCTTATTTGATCTCATTCCCCTATCACTATATGAAGATTGAAGGATTTGTATCAAGCCACAGTAGACATACCCACTCCAGGACTCAATGCGGCTTCAAGAAAAGACGTGAAGAAGCCAATGTTGCGAAAGAAGACTTATTAAAGCTCCTGTCCCTGTCCGATCATTGACGCATATGGTAGTATAACTGCTCTTTTAGAGTCTTTTTTAGAGTCTTAGTTAGGTTACTTTATTAGCATTCACGTTCACTGATAGGTTTGGATGCTTTTCTTTATGATCCCGGTGGGGGAAAATGCAAAATAGAGTGTATAATAAATTTTTCCTTTTTTTGTTAGTATAATAGTATTATTTTTGGCTGAAGCAGCTCGAATTTGTTGCTTCTGAATTTTTGTTATTTTATTTTTTCAGCCAATGCATCGAGCTCGAATGTTTCGACCCTTGTTGGAACTGTCTGATTTGTTTATCATATGGTTCTGTTCGGTTATAGGAAAAAGTTTTAGTTTGTCGGTTAAACATAGAATGGTATTACAATCTAGTTCTACCTTTGGTCACGATTGGGGGTGGAAGCATGGATCTATGGAATGAATAAGTGGGATGAGATTTAAAATGACTAAATAAACTTCCATTCTAATTTGTGAGACTGCACGCTGAGTTTTTATTTATTAAATGACGCCACTTTTACTATAAGTTAATTATTTTTGTTGCAAGATTATAAGTTTAAGATGAAAGTCTTAAAAAAAATTTATTGAAATATGTTTATATTATAAGAAGAAAATACTTTTTTATTTTAGGAACATTAATAACCAAATAAAATATTAACGTGGGAGGTTTTATTTATTTGTTTTTTATGAAAGTTAACTGTAAGAAATTTTAGTAAATGTTATGTAAGATAAATCAAAATCTCGTAATAAATGCTGTAACAAGAAATTTCCAACGAGTATTGATTACTTTAGTTCTTGAATAACAATATTTTATTTTAGTAGATGATTTAATAAAAAGAAGCAATTTATTTCTATCTATTAAATTATACAATCTATTATAAATTTTTTAATGAAATATTTTTATTTCTAAATAACTACCTTGCAAATAGAAGAGTATAACTTGTACAGTCCCTTATTCACTTAAGCCGTTTTATTTTCTTAAATAAGATTAAATCAATGCACTTTGTGCACACAGTCTAGCAAGCAGAGAACATGTTTTTTACACTCCATTTTCATTGCTTTGAAGAAGCAAAAATGTAGTCATTTTCTGGTCAAAATTAAAATTTTAGTAAGATTTTATTTTAAAGTTTTTTTAATTATACCAAACTGAATAACTAAAATTGTAATTTTGTTAGACATAAAGTGAAAAATAGGTCTTGCTCCTAACTTACTTTTTCAAAGCTTTTAACTATTTTCTTTCTTCTATTGTTAAGGTCAATGTTGACACCTGTTTTTCATTGCATTTTGTTGGTTTGCAGGTGTCGAAAGTAGGGTTGATATATCATTCCTAGAACCTTCCAGTTATGTGCCTACAATGCTTATTCCAGTATTGTATAAGACGAAGTGGACGATATAGTGCGAACCAAAGTATAAATCAATCATTACGTCTTTAGTTGATTCGTTATTTGTACCACAAATTTAATTCTGTAACCTTTTCACATTAAAACATGAATAAAGTAAAATACAATAAAATAAGAAATATTATGTATATTAAATGTTCTTATTATAATAGTTATAGTACATGAATATCACTTAAGAGATTTTAAACCATTTTATAATTATAATTTTTATTTAATTAGTAAAAGTAATATTAAGTTTGTTTTACATTCTTATTTTGATCCCTAATCAATTGCATACCATTAATTGATTAATTAATTAATTAAAAATTAAGAAATTAAAATAAGCATAAAAAGAATAAAATTGAGAGTTCAAAATAATAGACTTAATGTCATCACATGTTCACGTTCTTGTTATAAAGTAGTGTTCTCAAAAAAACCTCTTGTATAATATTAATGACTAAAAGTATAAAATTATTAACACGCTTGATTAAAAAAAGGAGCATACTTTAAAATGAAAAAAATAAAAATAAAAATTACCAAAGTTTACAACTTATAAAATCAAACAATGAAGTGTCCCTTCAAATCAAACTTTAGTGTTGTGTTTGCTTTGAAGGATTTATTGTTCAGAGTGAGTAGACACAGAAAGATTGTGGTTCCATATGATTATATGACATTAGTCTTACACACTTATAAGACATTTGACACCAAAACCTTATGGGTCTTTATTCTTATATAGTGTTTAACTTTGTCTTTTCTATCCAATGTCCCTTCAAGTGTATGAGTGACCCCTTTTTGGTTATGGTTATGCAGTAGTCACTCCGAACCATCGACTCTGATACCATTGATGAGTTTATATTTATAGTCATGGTTATTGAGAGATTGTGGTCATATATGGTTATATGACATTAGTCTTACACTTATAAGACATTTGACATCAGTTTTACACCAAAACCTTAAGGCAATAGTGTTATGGGTCTTTATTCTTATATAGTGTTTAACTTTGTCTTTTCTATCAAATGTAGGACTTTTTGACTCACACTTGGACTATTTCTAACAAGAGTGACTATCGTGTTCGGTTCCTAGGATTTGTTCCTAGAATTTGAGAACAAATGAAAGAAAAAAATTGCAGAATTACGCTATGTCCCGTCTATGCTCATATGAAATGATTTGATGATAATTCATAATAAAAGATGCATGTAATTTGGACTGATTTTCACTTTTAAAATTACGCTTTTAATAATAATTAATATCCCAAATTTTTAAAATGTTTATAAAAAAAATTTCGATATATAAATATATTGTATTTATAATATTTATTTATTAAAATAATTATTTTTTCAATTTATTCATTTAAATATTTTTTATAAAATAAATTTAACTTATCTGAATATGATTTTAGATTCCTTCATTTAATTAAACTGAGAGTATAAAATAATTTTAAACCGTCATTTAATTACATAATTATCGTTGGTATATAATTATATATGTTAATAAACTAATTATACTCGTTTTTATTTTGCATTTGAATGATAATGTATAACTTCTTTTTGAGTAGTTTTTTCTTTGTATTAGTTTTTTTAATATATTCCCTTTTAATATTTAAAGAAATATTAGTTTAAAATGTTAATCATTGAAATTAAAGCAAACACGTAACTAAATATATATTTCAACAGAAAACTATTTAAATATGTATTAATATCAGTAGTTGTTTATATATAACTTGATAAATATTTACATAGTATATGGTTAGAAATTTTATTTTGATCAATAAAGATATTTTAAGACAATAGAGGAGGTATTGTGGAAAGTCTCAATAAGCAAGATATCATCATTTACATCTTGTACAATTTTGCATGTTGCCAGATATTGTATGAATAAGTTTATATTATAAATATTAAAAAGTATTTTTTAAACAATAGTAAAGCTTCAAATAAGTGTTAATGAAGAGTTTTAAACTATTTCATTAAAAGTTAAAAAACTAAAAGAAAATAAAGTTTAAAATTACATTAGTGATAATTTAATTTTTAATTCTTGAATAAGTGGTGTTGAATTACCATAAACAAATCCTTATTTCTAAAGAAAGAAAAAGATAATAGGAGGGTGAACGTTTTATTTGGTAATTTGCTGAAGCTTATAGTGGAGAAATAAGATTCGTAATCAAGGGCATGAAAGAATGAGTTAAAAATTTATGCAGAGATAAAGCAGAAGCAACTATACATGCATAGTTAAGGGCGTATTTACACGTATTTTTTTGGTGTGGCGGCAGATGCACTATGTCTGGTTCAGAATCTTTGTGCAATGAGAGATACCACGCGTGGCCATCAACAATATTCATAAAGGAAAGTAGAAATTTCGGGCATCTTTAGTGGTAGTAGCCACATCATTAACATCTTATTCCAAACTCATGCTATAAATACACTGAAACTAACCCATATCCAACTACAACCTTTAATCAAACTGCATATTTTCTTTTCTCCCAGCGAACATAAGCACTCTCATATTTTCACCGTTGAACAATTATGGCCATATTTTCACGTAAAGTTATAATGCGTATCATTTTACTCGTTATAATAATCATTGGGACAGTCGACGGGCGAAAAGTTCAAAATTGTGGTGGTTTTGGAAATGGTCGATCAGCAGATGGAGGTTTCGGAAGTGCAGGTACCGGCACGGGAAGCAATATAGGTAGTGGTGGAGGAGCCAAAATTGGTGAAGGAGGCAGCATAGGTGCCGGTGCCGGAGGTGGTGTTGGTGCAAGTGGAGGTGCAAGTGGAAGCAATAATGTTGGCGGTGGAGGCAACATAGGTGGTGGTGTAGGTGGAGGAGGTAGTATAGGTGCACCTGCAGGAGGTGGTGTAGTTGTTGGTGGTGGTGCAAGTGGAGGAGGTAATATAGGTGGTGGTGTTGGAGGAGGTGGAAGTGTTGGTGTAGGTGGAGGAGGTAACATAGGTGGTGATGGGAATGTTGGTGCAGGTGGACGAGGTAGCATAGGTGGTGGTATAGGAGGCGGAGGTGCAGGTGGAAGCAGTAATGTTGGAGGAGGAGGCAACATAGGTGGTGGTTCAGGAAGAGGTGGAAATGTTGGTGTGGGTGGAACAGGTAGCGTAGGTGCAGGAGGTGGGGTAGGTGTTGGTGGTGGTGCAAGTGGAGGAGCCAATGTAGGTGGTGGTATCGGAGGAGGTGGAAGTGTTGGCATAGGTGGTGGTGCAGCTGGAGATGGAAATGTTGGTGGAGGTGGAGGAGGAAGTGTAGGTGCGGGAGGTGGTGGAGTAAGTGGAGGAGGTAATATAGGCAGTGGTGTGGCTGCTGGTGGAAATGTTGGTGCTGGTGGAAGTGGTAGCATAGGTGGTGTTGGTGGAGGTGGAGGCAGTAATGTTGGGGGAGGAGGCAGCATAGGTGGTGGTGCAGGAGGTAGTGTAGGTGTTGGTGGTAGTGCAAGTGGAAGAGGTAATGTAGGTGGTGGTATTGGAGGTGGTGGTGCAACTGGAGGTGGAGGTGGAAGCAGTAACGTTGGGGGAGGAGGTAGCATAGGGGGTGGTGCAAGAGGAGGTGGGAATGTTGGGGTTGGTGGAGGAGGTAATGTAGGTGCGGGAGGTGGTGTAGGTGTTGGTGGTGGAGCAAGTGGAAAAGGTAATGTAGGTGGTGGTGCAGCTGCAGGTGGAAATGTTGGTGCTGGTGGAAGTGGTAGCATAAGTGGTGGTGTTGGTGGAGTTGGAGGTGCAAGTGAAAGCGGTAATGTTGGGGGAGGAGGTAGCATAGGTGGTGGTGCAGGAGGAAGTGGAAATGTTGGTATTGGTGGAGGAGGTAGTGTAGGTGTTGGTGGTGGTGGTGGTATTGGAGGAGGCAATGTAGGTGGTGGTATTGGAGGAGGTGGAAATGTTGGTGGTGGTGGAGGTGTAGGTGGAAGCGATAACGTTGGGGGAGGAGGTAGCATAAGGGGTGGTGTAGGAGGAGGTGGAAATGTTGGTGTTGGTGGAAGAGGTAGTGTAGGTGCGAGAGGTGGTGGAGATGTTGGTGGTGGAGCAAGTGGAGGAGGTAATATAGGTGGTGGTGCAGCTGGAGGTGGAAATGTTGATGCAGGTGGAAGAGGTAGTCTAGGTAATGATGTCGGTGGAAGTGCAGGAGGTAATGCAGGTGGTGGTGTTGAAGGAGGTGGAAGTGTTGGCATAGGTAGAGGGGGTAAGGTAGGTTGTGGTCCAAGTGGAAGAGGTAACATGGGTGGTAGTGGTGATGTTGGTGGAAGTAAGTGGAGGAAGTAAGATAAGTGGTGGTGGGAGAGATAATGCAGACATTGATATACTAGTATTATAAGAAGGTAGCATAAGAAATTATGTTAAATAAGGAGGTAGTATAAGTAATGGTCATTAGAAAAATAATACACTAAGAGTAAGTTATACTAGTATTATAATTCTAGTGATTGAAAGAAGGAATGGATGTGCTATAACTATTCCTATATGTATAATAGTAATGGCAATTACTTGTAACTTTTCACACTTAAAGTTTTAGTATTTATGTACAAGAGAAATAAAATTATGTCATGATATATTAAATGAAATGTTATGTATATTATATCTATTGAATCATAAAAATAATTTCAGCGTGATTTTATATTTAATGAAGTGTCATATTGTTTATATATATATATATATATATATATATATATATATATATATAAGCAATGTAATAAGGCAAATATGTAAGGGTGGAAAAAAATTTGATTAATGCAATTTTGATTGAACTCATCCATTAAAATTTTATTTTTTAAAATATGTTTTCTTGATAAAATATATATTTCACAATTTTTTAGATCAAATTTCTATTTTATTTATATGATCTTAAAATCCGGATAATCCAAATCTCAAATCTATATTATGTTTATATCCAAACATTATTTGAACTGATTCAATCCCAAAGTCTCAATTAACTAAACCCTAAATCTTCTCCCCTCTTTTTCCTTATAATTGATTCAAGGTAAATCCAAATACTATTACGAATAGATCCGATTCTCCTTTCTTTCCTTCTTCGAGTTTGAAATTTTTATTATTATAATACTATGATTGTAATAATTTTTTTATTATAATTTTCATATATTTCAAAACGATTATAATTATTTCGAAAATATTTTTTCTAATATGCATATTTCAAATATTTTTATAATATGCATATTTCAAATATTATAATTTTTAGTTATAATTAAATTATTTCAAATGCATATTTCAAATATTATCATTATTTTGAAAATATTTTTTCAAATATTTAATTTTAATATTTCGAATGCATATTTTAAATATTATTATAATTTAAATTTTATTATAATATGCATATTTAAAAACAATATTTCTTTATATTTTGAAATATGCATTTGAAAATAAATTATTAAACGATTATAATTATAATGAAATGATTAAAAAAATAAAAAAACATATTTAAAAATTATAATAAAAATATATTTGAAATATGCATAAAGATATATGTTAACTAATTAGTTGTTAACTTGTAAGTTTTGAGATGATAACTTAGTTTAATGGATTAGAAATATTTTAATAAAGAGTGAATGTAATTTGTGTTTTTAAGTAAAAATATATCATTATGAAATAATAATTTTAAATATTTTTAAATAATGAAATTCATCTTAACGATTTTAATACTTTTACTTGTTTTTAAAATTATATATATTTTTCATCTGAACAAGATATTTTATTTAAATGAATTAATTTAATGAATATCAATTAAATTTAAATTTTATTTATTTATTAAAAAAATTATTTTACATTTTTCAATTTAAATTGTTGATACATTGAATTTGCTAATTACTATTTTATTTTGATCAATTTTCAAATATCATAATCTAATGTTACTTCAATTGTGATGTCAAATATTTTTAATTTGAATTGCATGATAAATTAACAAAAAAAAAATAAGATAGATCAAAAATTAATTATCTTCATAATATTTCAATAGAGTTAATAAAAAAATATATTAAAATATAAGAGATAAGATTAAAAAGTAAATAAATAAACTGCAAGTTATAAACTACAAAGTACTTTGAAATAACTTATAGTTTATACACTAGAAATTTTTTAAAGTAAATTATTTTGAATTCCTTTTAAATGTTTTTGTATTTGTCAAATTAAGGCATAAGCTAGTCAGATAAACTAATAATTAACTTATTAACCGTATCTAATCAACTCATAATATGTTTATATTGTGTAGATAATCTATCTATAACAATAAAAGAGATTCCTCTTTTTTGTCTACTGTATCTAATCAACTCATAATATGTTTATATTGTGTAGATAATCTATCTATAATAATAAAGGAGATTCCTCTTTTTTGTCTACATTTCATAATACCCATTTTACCCTTAGTTATACCCGTTTTATCTTTAGTTATTTTAAAAATTAATTATTTTTTAAATAATTTACTTTTAATTATTTTTCTACACATCTTTTTTGTCTTAAATCATTATTTAAATTTTCTATTTATATATATATTTTATAATTTTTTATTTAACAATTATTTTAAAAAATTTCTTAAAAATTAAAAAATGCGAATACATCAGCGCATGTGTATTCGCTAGTAATAATAATAATAATAATAAATACATAAATAATAGTAATTAATTAAAAGCCAACTTAAATTTTGTTAAATTTGGGAAATTATTTCGGTGAATTCTAAACTTATTGCGTGTAATAATATGGAAAGAGTTATGAATAATTAAGAGACCAATATTTCACTCATTTAAATGACAAAAAATCCAAATAATAAATAATTGAAATATTATTCCCTGATTTTGGTGATACATGAAGTCTATACTTGCTGATAAGAAAAGGGTTTATGTTTATATTCCCTAAAGTTATTCTGATTTTAGTATGTTTTTAATTTTAGGGTTAAATATGTTTTTATCTCTTAACTTTCAGTAAATTTTGGAATTAGTCCATTTTGAAACTTTGGACCAATTTAGTCATTCATCTTTCGAAATACTTAGATTTAGTTCTTTTAATCAAATTTTGTTAAGTTTATTTGATGTTTCGTACGCATTTCAGGAATTGTTTATATTGTTTGACACATTTTTGCTTTAATGTTAAGTCAAATATTATTGTGAAACGCGCTTAAAATTTATAATATGGAATTTAACACGTTTTTCATTTTACATAAAAGTTGTATAAGTTAGATGGATATATTATTATTATTATTATTATGAAATATCTTTGGTTTTAAAAGAGTGTTAGGAATATCATGCTGGACAACTTCAGTCCTACAGATTGTTAAGTTAAATGTGTATTGTATAAGACTTTAAAATCGTTAATTTTTATTTTAAGAAAACATGATTTTACCGTACTGATACGTTGATGTAAATATAAATATAATATAAATATATATATATATATATATATATATATATATATATATATATATATATATTAATACAAACTAATGAGGTGAGAAGATAGAGAGAAAATATAAAATAATCAATTATACAAAATGACTTATTGTGATGATTATTGGTCAACAAGAAAAAAAACATTTTAATTATTGAAGAAATCGGTTGTTAAAGGAGTCAAATTGAGGACTAACATATTTAGTCGTTGAATTAGCATTGAACATAAACAGTAACGAAAATTTTAATTGCAAAATAATTAATTATCAATTTAAAAATTAGTAGTTAAAGAGTCACCAAAATTGTAATTGTTAATCGATTTTTAAAAATTTGGTCAGCTTAAAATATTAGAGATTAATCTAATTCAATCATAAATAAGAACTCATTTTAATTTAACAAAATAATTTTAATCGCTAATCAATCATAAATAAGTAAGTTTTTTAATTTAATTAAAATAGAATCGATGGTAAAATCAATAACTAAATCAACAGTTAAATTGTTGACTAAATCAACTTGGTTTTATTCAATTTTCTACATATCTATAAGTACTACATTTTTAGTTATACTAAATAACAAAAAATTCTAATATATAATAATATAGTAAAATATAGCTTAATACATGATATGATCCAACATAAAATAAAAATGAAATTTATTCTAAATATATATATATAAATTTTAAAAATCATCACAAAATGGAGTCTTACTAAGGTTAACGTGGATTACCATATTAGTGTTAAGTGAAAACACCACATATAATTAATTATATTTATATTTAACTTAATTTCACTTGGCAGGACAATAGTTAAAGATGCGTTTAAACTTATGCTTGGATAACGAGTGTAGGATTTTATCAGTGAAAATGGTGCAAGTTTGGCTTGTATGACGTTTTGGTGGAGCGTGAATGATGGTTTATATCATCATATTTCACCAAAATCGTTACAGTGTCGGATAAATATATTTGAAAATTTTGGTTTTGAATATATATAAATATATATATATATATATATATTAAATAATTAATTTTTTAATTTTTTCCTATTTTAAATAAATTTTAATTTTTTATATAAAATTGAATATTATTTTTATATTAGTTTTTTATTTTGAAATAATATCAATAAAATAAATTAAATTTATATAACAGTGTAAAATTATATTAAAATTTTAATTATTTTTTAAATTTTTTCAATATTTTTATAATTTATTATATTATTTAATTAATTAAATCTATTATAACTTTTCAATCCAAATAATTTTATTTTTCAGTCATTTCTTTCTCCATTCCTTTGTTTCGCTCATTCCGGTGACAAGCTTAAACATAGGATTGGCTCCTTCGTGAACTCCTATTTATGAGTGGGCTTTCTTTGCCGTAACTCACTTCACTTGGGCCAAAGTTGTAACCTCAAGGTTATTGCTTCTTATACTTCTTCAATTATTAACTGCACTCTTAGAAAAATATTCAAATACCTCCTACCACTGCACATCATTCTCATTGTTGCAGTTACCACTTCTACCATTACGGCCACTGGAGAGAAAAAAAGAAAAATAAAAAGAGGAAGGAGATAACGCTGTAATGGAAAAGAAAAAATTACGAGAAATGAAACTCTTCCTCCTGAAAATTATTTTCAGAATATATTTGAGCGTATTTTGGAAGTCTCTTTTCCAAATATATTTTATTTAGGAGTGTTTTGAAAACTTTTCTTTCTGAATCATATTTAAAAAAAAACTATCTAATTAATATTTATAATTTTTTAAAATAATTTAATTGAGTTAATTCTTTAAAAATAGAAATTCAATTGAAACAAAAATAAAAGAATTAAAACAAAAAGTTAAATAGAGATCGATTTAAAATTTTATAACTAAAATTGGAACCAACCGAACAATTAAATCTTGATTAAACTAAATTTCCATTTAGACCTTTGATAGATGTAAATTTTATTAAGAACAAAAAGGAAGAATCTAGCTAGTTCGGAATATTCTTCCTTGAATAAACTAGATTTATGTGGAACCTCGGTAGGTAGAGAAAGTAAAGAAGAACTTTTGGTGTAACAAACGCGTCAACATTGGGCCCTTAAAAGGAACTTTAAAACTATAATCATAACCGTCATAGAAAAACTGATCCACTTACAACTATAGTGATTGGCCCATCTGTAAATTGCTCATTTCTTTCCTTAATTAACAATACAACACTTTCCACACACACAAAAAGGATCAAAGTTTATCTCTTTCAATATTATCTCTACTTCCAGAACAAATGAAATAGTTTAAGAGTTTATTAGGATTTTTCTTTTGTTAAACACTTACTATCAAACATGACAAATCACAAAATCATAAACTAAAATTAATATCTAACTTAATTCTTAAGACTTATCTCATTATATGTTTCAAAAAATGTTAACTTTTCTTTTTATAAAAAAAAAATTTAAAGAAAAATTCTAGATAACATTATATATAAAGAAGAATTAAATTATATTATTGCATCCTTAATAATTTTGTATAAGTGTTAAACTTTATTAATTAATTTTCTATTTTGATATATTATTTATTATGGTTATTTTCATCCAATATAAAATTGGTATACTAATTTTCATCCAATAATATAAGAGATCTATAAATATAGGATTTATAATATCGATAAAATGCTCAATAATTGATCAACTATATCTATAGCATATTATATATAATGTTATGACATGGATACACTTCATTATATGGTGACTTTTTTTCTTCTCCATATACATGTATGTAGTACTTTTGGCTACCTATAATTTTCTATGTTAACCTATTCAAGACTTTCAACTTAAGCAACCATAATAAATCAATCAATTATTTATTCTTTAGTTGTTGATCACCAATATACCAAAACACTTCGAATTACAGTGTTAATAATATATTTATTTGCAATAATATTTTAACATTACTACTAATTTTACACATTTATTAATATAAATTAAGTTATTTTATAGTAATAAAATAAATTTAACAAATCTTTTACCTTGATATATATTTTTTAATTTTAATTTTACTTTTAAATTCTTCATCTGTATTTCAAATATTATTTTTTGTATTTAAAATTAGTATTTTTCGCATCTAAATATATACATAAATTTGTAATTATATACTCGTTTAAGATAAGTTTTAATCAATCATTTAAAAATTAATAAATTTTAAATAATTACATAAATAGTTATAATTTATTTATTAATAATTACTTTATACTTTAAAATACTTAATACAACTTTATGTGTGAAGCACATGCATTAAATTTTGTTTAACATCTTATATAAAATGTATAAATCACATTTATTAATAAAAATAATAATAATCATAATGACATTATTGTCTATGAGTTAGAAAGCTTTTTGGTCAGACAATGTTACTAATTATAATTTGGTAACTCTAAATTACTTATACGATACTACTATTCATACACAGAATTACGTTTGAATGTGATCATTCGATCAATTTTTCAGTAATGAATTATTTCTAATTTCCTATAAATGAATATTTATGTGAATAACTTCCTGACACCAACCTATATCTATTTTGTTACCCAAAAATATTTATTCTCAAGAAAGAAGCAACACAACAAAATTTATCTTTTAAACCTCAACAATTTGATTAAAATTTCAATGATTGTCAAATTTTGAAATAAAAATAAATATACATAAATATTTTGAAATAAAAATAAATGTTGATGTTCGGAAAATGATTTTTGTTGGTTTAAGACAAGATAATGCTCACTAATTATCTTCACTTGAAAATGGAAAGGAAAAACTATACTATTTGCTCGTATAATATGACAAAGAAAAGAAATGATTGTTCATATTTTTCAAGTTTCTAGAGTCATTTTCAATTACAGGTATATGATAATTATATTTTGTTTTATTGCATAATTTATCTGTTGTACATGTCTTTTAATATTTGTTTAAATAATTAACTTTATTAAATTAAGTTTCATATTAATTAATAAAACAATTAATTACACAAAAATTCAAATTACAGTAATAATCTTAAATTAATTTTAAATCTACACACTTAAAATTAACACTTTCACGAAATTTAAATTTTAGTCGAATAATTAATTATTTATATATATTTTTTTAACTATTCTCTTTTTCATTTTTTTTAAAACCTCCTTTTTAAAAAAAAGAAAAATCGGCTCACGATTCCATTTCTGATTGAGTAATTTGAGGTTCATATTTTGGACCAAGGACTCGAATTATGACCGAGATAATATGGAAAAAAATTGTATGGATGACCCGAAAAAGGACAGGGGAGAAAAATGAAGAAAACCCATTAATAAAGTAGTTTCCATGTTCACGTCAAATTTATTTTGTAATTGATTTATTTAACTTTTGTTGTTATTGTGTTATTTATGCGATCGATAGTATAATTTATAGTCATATTTTTCATCATAATCTTTCGATCCTTGCATGAATAGTTAAATTTTTCACCTTTTCGATAGTCAACTATTTTGATGGTTGACATGTTTTTTATTTGGCTTAATTATTCGGATCATGCCCATTTTGGTTCAAAAATTTTAAAATGGTACTCACTTTGAACTTTGTCTCAATTTAGTACCCAATTTTGATTATTGCATCAATGTAGTACTCTCCGTTAAGTCTTCACAAACGGCGTTAACTACCTTGTCACGTGTCAGTCTCTGGATTTTTTAATTTTTTTTTATTTTTAATTTTAATTTTTTTAATTTTTAATTTTTTTTTTAATTTTTTTTTAGAATTTGTCACGTGTCAAATCCTTGATGTGACACGTGATATCGCCACGTGTCAAGGTACCTGACAAGTGTCATTATCTTCATTTCAACTTAGTCCCCACATGTATCTATTTGTTTCAATTTAGTACCCATATATATTTATTGGTTTCAATTTAGTACCCAATTTATTTATTTTAATTTTGTCTGAATATTTTTTTACAAAATAGAGAAATATTATGTCTCCTGAAGACCAAATTTATTATTTATATAAATGTTATATTTATATTTGTTATTAAAAATGACTTACAAATATAAATTTCAATAAGCCCTTAATTTTATAACTCATTTTTAGTAACAAATATCAATATAATATTTATATAAATAATAAATTTTGTCTTAAAAGAGATACAATATTTCTCCATTTTTTTAAAAAAAAATATTTGAATAAAATTCAAACAAATAAATTGGGTACTAAATTGAAACAAATAAACATATATGGGTACTAAATTGAAACAAATAGACACATGTGGGGACTAAGTTGAGATGAAGACAATGACACTTGCCAAGTACCTTGACACGTGGCGATATCTTGCCACGTGTCACTGACAATGCCATGTGTCACATCAAGGATTTGACACGTGGCAATTTTTTTTAAATTAAAAAAAATTAAAAAAAATTAAAAAATCCAGAGGCTAACACGTGGCAATGTAGTTAATGCCGTTTGTGAAGACTTAACGGAGAATACTACATTGATGCAATAATCAAAATTGGGTACTAAATTGAGACAAAGTTCAAAGTGGGTACCATTTTGAAATTTTCGAACCAAAATGGGTATGATCCGAGTAATTAACCCTTTTTATTTTTACATTGACAAACTTGTTATTTGTTTTTTCTTTTATTTTGCTCTGGTTCTCTGCCTCAAGTGTTTTGAGTCTTTTCTTTCATTTGGAATATTGATTAAGTGACTCATCCTTTTTCTTCTTATGTTGCTCGTGAGACTCACGGAATCTAACAACTCTTCAATTAAGTTATCAAGTCTTTGGATTTCTTAATCGCGCAACACATTGTCAAAGTCTATGGTTAGCAACCTCAAGATCTTATTCACAACTCGGCTAGCGGACAACATCTCTCCATTTTTATTGGGTTGGTTCACTACGATTTCAACCTGAGTTATGTACAGAGGCCCTTCTTTAGTTTCCTTCATATTCATGTTCTCCAACTCTCCCCGAATGTTTGAAGCCAAACCAACTTCACTCCATCATTCCCCTTATACACCTTATGTAATATATTTCACATCTCTTTTAAAGAAAACCTGACTCATCAAGAACTTGGTATAATTTTTAAAGAAATGCCTTGTCCTTTATGCACAGTACTTTCAATGCATTATTTTAGACATTGGTAAAATCATGAATGCTTTTGAAAAATTATCTCTGATAATTTTTTTTTTTTACAAATTTGACAAAGTTTCTATAAATAAAATTAAAATAAATTATTTTATTATTTTTTAACTAAAATAAAGTAATAAGTAGTACTTTTATTTTTACCTAAATAGATAATTTATCAAAATTTGTAAAAAAGAAAACTTCATTAACCTATCATTTTCCGATACATTTTGGTTCTACAAAGTCATCCTCAACTACTCTCAATTCTTTTGGACACCAAAAAAAGCTTTCATTTCATTTCAAGATTTCAATCGACATAATTGACAACTTATGTCACCAAATCGGTCATCTCATTCAAACTTCTCAAAAAATACTCAAACATTCAAACTCTCTATGTGAATGTCGATTTATAATAGAAAACAAATTTAGTTTGTGAATTAACTGATTCACATATGTTATTAATGTGTAATTCATATAATACTCACAATTAAGATTATTCCAAACCCGACAATGAGAACTATCAGAATGTGTACTTAATAATTTTTTGTTATCTGGTAAGATAGAATTTTTGTAGCGGCGAAGATAAATAGTGCTACGAATGAAAGACGTTATCAGGTTGAGAAAATGAGTCACGGGAAGAAGGAAACAAAAAGAACAAAAAGGAATAGAGATTAGACAAGAACTTTGAACTCACACTCCACCACTCCCCACGACCCCACTTACAGCTATTATTCTCTGCCTCTTCCTGTTATTGCTGAATGCACTCCTTCTTTCGGTGCCACACTTCAAATCAAATGTTGCTTACTGCACTATATACTAACCATCTCAGACACTCTCCATTCAACAACTTCCCACAATTACTCTCATCTTCTTCGTATCTTCTTCAATCTCTCACCTCTGTATCCAAAAGCCTAAAGTCTCTTTCTCTTCTTGCCTCTAATCTCTCAACCATCACTTATTATTTCTCTTTTTCATTCCTTTGATTGTGTCTTCAGTCACCAAATTGGTATATATATGCTACTAGTTAGCTAGCTTTCTTCTCTAATTCTCAAAGTAAGGTTTCTTGTCTTTGTTTTTTTTAGTTTTGAATCATTTTGTCCTCTGTTCTTCTTCTTTCTTGTTGTTCGTTGTTCATTCTCCATGGCTCCTCCGAACGATCCAGTGAATGCCACGTTAGGACTGGAGCCACCGGAAAAAGTTTTCGACTTGTCTGACGGGAAACTCTCCGTGGGAGGTGTGCCGTTACTCTCTCAAGTACCCGAGAACGTCACGTTCAATTCCTTCTCCTCAATCTGTGAACCTCGTGATGCCCCACCTTCCATCCTTCAACGTGTCATTGCCGTGTCACACAAAGGTGGCTTCCTAGGATTCTCCCATGTTTCACCCTCCGACAGATTGTTAAACTCCCTGGGAAGTTTCAGCGGTAGAAACTTCCTTAGCATCTTCAGGTTCAAAACATGGTGGTCTACCCAGTGGGTGGGAAATTCCGGTTCAGACTTACAAATGGAAACCCAGTGGGTCCTCTTAGAGGTCCCCGAAACAGAATCCTATGTCGTAATCATTCCCATTATAGAAAAAAGTTTCAGGTCCGCACTTCACCCTGGCTCTGATGACCATGTCATGATTTGCGCGGAGAGCGGTTCTACTCAAGTGAGAGCATCGAGTTTCGGTGCAATTGCATATGTCCACGTGGCTGAAAACCCTTACAACTTGATGAGAGAGGCCTATAGTGCTCTCAGGGTCCACCTTAACTCGTTTAGGTTGTTGGAGGAGAAAACGGTGCCAAGAATTGTTGATAAATTCGGGTGGTGCACATGGGATGCGTTTTACTTAACAGTGAACCCCGTTGGGGTTTGGCATGGGCTTAAGGATTTCAGTGAGGGTGGCGTGGCTCCGAGGTATGTTATCATCGATGATGGTTGGCAAAGTGTGAATTTTGATGATGAGGACCCCAACGAGGATGCTAAGAATCTTGTTCTTGGTGGGGAACAAATGACCGCGAGGCTTCATAGGTTTGAAGAAGGTGAGAAGTTTAGAAAATACCAAAAGGGGCTTCTTTTGGGTCCTAATGCTCCTTCTTTCAACCCGGAGACGGTAAAGCAGTTGATTTCGAAGGGGATTGAAGCTGAGCATTTGGGGAAGAAACGTGCTGCAGCTATTTCAGCTGGGGGTTCGGATTTGGCCGAGATAGAGTTGATGATTGTGAAGGTGAGAAAGGAAATTGATGATCTCTTTGGAGGGAAGGGAAAGGAGAGCAACGAAAGTGGAGGGTGTTGTTGCAAAGCATCGGAGTGTGGTGGGATGAAGGATTTCACAAGGGATTTGAGGACTGAATTCAAAGGTTTGGATGATGTTTATGTGTGGCATGCGCTCTGTGGCGGATGGGGTGGTGTGAGGCCAGGAACTACACATCTTGATTCGAAAATAATACCATGCAAACTCTCTCCTGGTCTTGATGGGACAATGCAGGATCTTGCAGTGGATAAACTAGTGGAAGGTTCCATAGGGCTTGTTCATCCTCATCAAGCTAACGACTTCTACGATTCCATGCACTCTTATCTTGCTCAAGCCGGTGTTACTGGAGTTAAAATTGACGTCATTCACGTGAGTTTGCTTTTTCTATTTTTAGTCTATTTTAACTTTGACTCTTTTAGCTTATTAAGGAGGGTGGTGTTTAGCATGACTCTTTTATCAATTACTCGTTAACTTTGACTCTACATGCAGAGTCTTGAATACGTATGCGAGGAATATGGAGGCAGAGTGGAGATTGCCAAGGCTTATTACGATGGGGTGGGAAACTCCATTATCAAGAACTTCAATGGAAGCGGAATCATCGCTAGCATGCAACAGTGCAACGATTTCTTCTTCCTTGGAACTAAACAAATTCCCTTTGGAAGAGTTGGTAAGCGTTATTCTATCTACTTTTGATGATTTTTATCGCTCTATTCACAAGATATGCAAGGAAAATGAAATTAAACGCGTTTTAAGAGAAAAAAAATTGACTACAGGGGATGACTTTTGGTTCCAAGATCCCAATGGGGACCCAATGGGAGTGTTCTGGTTACAGGGGGTGCACATGATTCACTGTTCCTACAACAGCTTATGGATGGGACAGATAATTCAACCCGATTGGGACATGTTTCAATCGGATCATGAGTGTGCCAAATTTCACGCTGGTTCAAGGGCTATTTGTGGTGGTCCTGTCTATGTGAGTGATAGAGTTGGCTCTCATGATTTTGATCTCATTAAGAAGCTTGTCTTCCCTGATGGCACCGTGCCCAGATGCATTTATTTTCCCCTTCCAACAAGAGACTGCCTTTTTAGGAACCCTCTCTTTGACCAAAAAACCGTTCTCAAAATTTGGAACTTCAATAAGGTATGCATTTTTTTACATTGCATTTGCATCATTTAGTATTATAAGGTATAATCTAACAACAATTTTGTTCATTTAATAGTATGGAGGAGTTATTGGTGCTTTCAACTGTCAAGGAGCTGGTTGGGACCCAAAGGCGAAGAAATTCAAGGGTTTCCCAGAGTGTTACAAACCAATATCATGCACTGTTCATGTAACTGAGGTTGAGTGGGATCAAAAGAAAGAAGCAGCACGTATGGGTAAGGCAGAGGAGTATGTTGTGTACCTCAATCAGGCTGAGGTACTGCATTTCATGACCCCCATGTCTGAACCACTGCAATTAACTATTCAACCTTCCACATTTGAGCTTTACAACTTTGTCCCAGTTGAAAAGCTTGGTAGTAGCAACATAAAATTTGCACCCATTGGGCTGACAAACATGTTTAACAGTGGAGGGACAATTCAAGAATTGGAGTATACTGAGAAGGGTGTTAAGGTTAAGGTTAAGGGTGGTGGGAGATTCCTTGCTTACTCAAGTGAATCTCCAAAGAAGTTCCAACTGAATGGTTCTGATGCTGCTTTCCAGTGGCTGCCTGATGGCAAACTGGTTCTCGACCTCGCTTGGGTTGAAGAGAATGGCGGGGTTTCTGATTTGGCAATTTTTTTCTAGGTTTAATCTTGTGTTTCTCATGTTCGTAGGCTTCAATGTTGTGTAACATCAATGTTGTGTAACCTAAAGTGATTTCCCTTAAAATGCTGATCGTATTACAAACTGTTCTCCATCATCTCAGTTTACTACTGTATTTAAAGATGTGATTGTAATTTTAGCAGAGAAAATGTTTCATAAATGTGTAAATACACTCGAGTGCATTGATTTTTAAAATATCGTGTGGTTATGATTAACATAATTGAACCTGTCAAACTGTACATAAGTGGTCTGGTTTTGTTTTCCACACTAGCATAGATAAAACTGTGATTTCACATGCGAATGCTTTGATTCAGAATCTTATTTAGCATTAAATGATCCAAGTGATTCCATCTCAGGCATTCCAACTTGGAATGAGAGTGACCGTACAACTACAATATATTTATTATATTTTTACGACCAAGATGAATTGAGACAGAAAACAAGAGTACTAGGAAAAATGGGACAGCTTCATTGATCTGTTGCCAATTGTCATTTGTGATTGGACTACGTGTTGCAGTGAGATAGCAGATAGAAGTGCCATGCAAGTTCGAGAGTATTGTGGAAATCTCCTCTAAGTCTGGTTTCTTGTAGTTCACGACGATTTGATATTTGAAGCAAGCAACACCTGTGACTTTATAGTGATGTGGACAATAATAGGTGTGTGGATGAACCGATTTTGAAAAAAGTTTTATATTTGTCGGTGCATTTGTCTCCAATGTTCCCCAGAGGAAGCAACCAGAAGGCCTTATAAGACTTGTTCTTCTAAAGTTGCAATTATGTTATTAAAATACCTATTACTCTGTTTTCCACTCCCCCAACCCCTACCACCAACTATTGAATGGAAAAGAAACCAATTGATTTATTAAAGGTAAGATACTAATCCCAACTAGTTTATTTAATACATTTTTAATTGTAACTTTAAAATAAATATATGTTTGTTTATGTAAAATTGAATATATATATATATATATAATAGTAGATAAAAATATAAATTAATTAATTAAAATATTGGGAACGGTAATTAAAGAAAATTAAATATTACGCATTATGACAAGTTAACTGGAATAACATATGACTAAAATTCAAAAATTGTTAAAATAAAAAATTTTAAGCTAGCTTAATAAAACAATTTATAAATATCAAACTAATTGATAAAGTAGTTGAATAAATTAGTAATAATAAACATATATCAAATAATTGTTTTAAAACAGTTTAATTCATAAAATGACTGTAATTGGATGAAGAAACAACAAAGCCCTTGAGCCTATAGAATAAGGGTTGGGCCTGATGTAAGGCCTGCGCCTGGATTTTCAGGTAACTAAAAACTTCCAGGCAACTAAAAACGGGCTCTTTCTTCCTGCACCCCCATCATTTTCAGTATTTTCATTTTTACCCAACAATTTTTTTAATGAAATTGTGCTGCACTTCCATCCTATACTTCCTCATATCATTCTCGAGGTAGGGGCACACATCTCCCCCAATCTTCTTTTCCAATTCTTCTCTTGCCGAAAGTTTTACCTCTGCCAAGTAAAATAGACAAAAACTAACATATTTGCAGGAACCTATGCTCTGCAGATAATTCTCGGATCTAAATTTAAAACATAATTTAATAATTTTTTATAATTTAGATGTGACATTGAAATAATTTATTGCCAAAATATTATGAATATAATCTTATAAAATAAATATGTTTACCATGTACAAACTAAAATTTACATGTTAAATGGAAAAAATGGAAGCTGGGTAGTACAAGTGCACATGCATGCTTTTCTAAAAAGATGACACTAAGACCATTGGCCTCAACTGATGTCAGAAGAAGATATCAAGTTTGTTGAATTTCTTGTTGTCAAAGCATTTGTCTGACACGCGTACGTTCGTACAGCACAGCCAAATGTTAATTTAAATTTAATAATATAGAAAAATTTATTTTTAAATACCTGTATACCATAAGTTTTAGAATAGTGATATATGTTTCAAGAAACTTGTACTTTTTTTTTATAAAGAAAGTATTAAACAAAAATAAATAATATTAATATCTTAAAAATATAAAATATACTCCATGTTTGCTAATGTACAAAGAAAACAAATAAATGTTATGAAACATTTAATTAAAATTTTCTCACTGTCCCCTACGTGACTGCATCAACCGGTCTATGGTCATAGTTTGAGAAAATTGTAAAATATATTATTCTTTTTATTTCTTTTTCTGTAGGCTGGTAAAACAGTTCGGTCTTACTCGTTTCGTTCTGATTTAGTGTGTCAATTTTTCTTTTTAAACTTTTTTTCAAATTTTGTAGTTTTTAAAATTTATATATATGTATATATATAAATATTAAAAATATATTTAATTGGTGAATATTTTTAATAAATAAATTAAAATAATTATTATATTAATATATTAATTAAAATTTAATTTGTAAATATTAATAATTTAAATTACAATACTATTATATATTTATATCTTTAAAAATATAATATAAAATATTAACTTTTTTATTATATTAATTTTACTTTATTTTTATAAACAGATCCATAGATTAGACTGATCCATATTTTGATCATAAACTAATAAATTGGACATATCAAATTAAATAGATTGAGAAATTAAAATCTTCAACATAATGTATCCTTTTAACATAAACTATTAAATTCACATGTAAGATTCAACTCATTTTATCGCTCCAAAAATCCACAACAAGCACAAATAATGGATTATATGGAACAGACAAAGCAACTGTGATCAAATTTAAATGAGAAAATATACCGACACACTTTTACATTTGTTTGAAACATTAACTTTCACTCCTCTTTTATTAAAGGCCATGTCAAATAAATGTATGTGTGTCAACCTGTCATTGCCCAGATTAAATATCTACTTAAATATTTTACAGTGCATCAGCATTTAGTATTTCATTAGGAGCTCAAAGTGCTTTAGCCAACACTGATAACTCAATATTTTAATACTTACCTCGCTGACCACTATTCTATTACTATTATTCAAGAAACTTTTTTATTTTTGTGTTAAAAACATTTAACATAAAATGTAAAGAATAATATTTATCCATGGAATAAAATATTAATTCATTTGTGCGACAACTATTTTAGTTGTGCCTCTCCTTGAGATCTGAATATTATATTATCTATGCCATTTCGTATTATATATAATTTATTTATTATTTAAATCCAGACCTTTTGTAACCAAATAATTGAAAACTCTTTTTTTTTTTCTCATGCATAACATTAGTCTTTAAGTTTCTTTTACCGAATTAACATTTGTTTACACAGACACTTTGTATTGGTAATTTTTAAGTCATGTCGGAGACGTTTATTTGGTTGACATATGCTGTAATTGTTTAATATAAAGTTCATCTTAGCCCAATGAATGTATTAGCTTCATAATATTGATACGAGTATTATAAGAGTGCTTGTATTTCACTAAATATTTAAACTATCTTTTAACTTTTAGTAATATTGATAATAATTTTCACATTTTTTTACTAAGTTAAAATCTTTAAAGTCCAATTGACTTCAAATTTATCATTCAATATAACGTGTATATTCGATTTTTTAAGTCTAAAGTACGAGAAGTATATATTATTTAAATTATCATTAATTTAACATGGAATTTTAGGATATATATGATATTATTTTAAAAATATTTTTTTAAATATTAAGTAAGAGTGATTATATTAATTTTTAGAAAAATTGTTCGTGCTCTTATGATATTTGCATATTTAAATTGGTTTGATTTTTTTTATTTTGACATAATAAGGTTATATTTTATTCGTTTAGTCTGAAGAAGTAACTTTTCTTCTACGTGGAATAATAATTTCTTTCATTTGTTTTGTTTTTTTATTGTTTTATTGCTATATAATCGTAGGAAAAGAATGAGATTTAAAAGATTTGTAGTTTTTTTTTTTAAAATTTAATTGTCATTAACAATAATTAATTTATTCTAATGATAATATCTCCACTAGTTACTTCCGATTTTTAAATATACTCATTACAGGAAAAAGTGAAAAAAAAAAGTTATTTTTTTCCAATAAGTAATTAAATGAAACCAAGAGAGACATGGGAATGACAATGTCACATGAATTTGTGTCCATCTCTCCGTGATGAATGTTAGTGTGTTAGAATTGTCTAATCTGTGACTAATATTGGAACATTTCCAACGCCATTTCACATTTCAAGTGGGACTCATATGTACCACACAATTCAATCACAAGTCAAACCAATCAATCACCTGAATCAACTTATTACATGTTCTTTTGTGCCATCAAAATAAGACATAAGAACATTACATATATTTCTACACTTCTAGTCAATAATTACAAAGTTAGTTAAAAACGAAAAACTATTAAAAACAAAAAGTTCAATTAAATGGTGCATGTAATAGAAGGATATAAAACAAATAAATGTAACATATTTATTGAAAAAATATTCCAAATTAAAATTTAATGATATTTAAAAAAATGCTAAGTACATGCTTATAATTTATTAAAATTGAGGGTAATAATTAAGAGATGATAAAAAGTTGTCATTTTTTATATTCACTAACGCAACTTTGATTAAAATATGTGTAATTCGTGACTTATAAGTTCTACGTTTTTTTTTTGTCTATTACTATAAGAAATTTTTTAAATATTAATTAATTTTAATAGAAAAAAAAATAGTTTATAGTGATAAAATTAGATATTAATTTATAAATTAAAAATTATTGATAATTAAAATAATAATTTATAAATTGATATCTAAATTAATTATTATGGTGATTAATTATTTTTATTATTAAAATTAATTATTACTTAGAGATTTTTTTAGTGATATATGAGCTAACAACCTTTTCTTTTAAAGAAAACCGATGAAATACAGTGCCTTCCTATTATTAGTCAATTAGTATGTGGTCTAAGTTTATTTGTCTTGAAAATTAATTATTTCAATTTGGAAGTTCTTTTTGGACAAAAATTAAAATACATTATCCGTTAGTTCTTGTTGGCATAGCGAACTTTAGGGTACGTAGCATTTTTGTTTAAATGATTTTTAATTCTTAAAGTTGGAGGTATTGTTTTTTTTTTATCAAATATTTATCTTTAGTATTTTTTATTTTGTGCAATGTTATTTTTAGTTTTACGGATTAGATAATGTTAATAACATTGATCATATGGTAAAAGTGGTCAACTCAACATTTACGAAATGAATTTGATTCAATAATATGATTTTTTTTCAAAATTTATTGAAGATTTAAATATATATTCTTAGCTATAAGTACATGACTTTACTTTGGTCTTCTGATTAAAAATTTTCATTTTTTAATCTTTGTAATTAGATGACATCAATAATGATAAAAAAAAGTTATAATAGTAATAATAATAATTGTTAAATGATAATAATAATAATAATTTTAGAAATTTTAAAAAAATCATATTAATTAAAAATGAGTAAAATTATTAAGATCACCGGTTTATAGGAAGACGTTTCAAAGTATAAAAATGATACCACTGATAGGTTATAATCATGTGTTATATGGTTATTGAGAGATTGTGATTCTATATATATGACATTAGTATTACACACATAAGGTATTTAACACCACTTTTATCCCAAAACCTTAAAACAATAGTATTATGAGTCTTTATTCTTCTATACTATTTATACTATTAGGGTTGCCTTTCAAATTTCAAAGAAGACAGTTCCCGATTTCCTTATGCTTTGCAATGACAATTAACAAAAGTCAAGGACAAACACTTTCTAGAGTGGGCCTTTATCTTCCACAACCTGTCTCACACATGGACAACTATATGTTGCTATTTCTAGAGTGAAAACCAAAAGAGGATTGAAAATACTTATACTGGATGAAGATGGAAATGTCACCAACACAACTAAAAACGTTGTGTACAAAGAAATTTTTGAAACTCTTTGACAAAGAAGACATAATAGGTATGTAATTTATAATTTTGTTTTAATTTGAAAGTTTGTATAAATATAGATGGACTTATTTATGTTATGTTCTGCAATGCAGGATCTATTGCCTAAAATCCAAGACTTACAAGGAACATCATGCTAAAACAAAGGTTGAATTAAGAAGTAATAAAAGTTGTATACAAAAAGAATTTATGAAGTTGATTAACAAAAAAGACATTATAGGTATATAATTTAGACTTCTTTTATTGTTATTTTTTTTAAAGACATTATATTATCATCATATAGATTATTAAATATCCCAAAACCACTTGTTATTACCAAAAATATTACATTTAACAAAACTCGTGCGTTGTACGGGTAGAAAAAGACTAGTATTTTATCATATGTGAAACTTTTTAATTCACACATGATCTATTCTGAATACCCATGGTTCATAATGAGGACTATATGGAAGTGTAAAATTTACCACCAAAGTGAATACATATTCTAATAGTATCTTCACATTCCTTTCGAACAGTTAAAAATGGAACTCTAATGTAAAATGCTTATGCAATTTCACATAACGTAAACATTACATTGTTATGTAATAAAAGGTGTGATATTGTTAAAAGTCTTTTTTTTTTTTGACTTGTGTATTAGAATCTATCTATCGACAAAGAAAACGAACGAATGAAATTTGAACGAGCTTGGTTTTTCCACTAGAAGAAGGTTGGTATAGAGGGTGGATACGATGATCCTGTGGCTAATTCCAAATTGGTTTTGGTAAGATTTTCCAAGCCACGCGGAAGGGAAGAACGATGGTGGCGTGTGATGATTCCATTTCAAATATTTAATAAGAAATAAGATATAATAATGTTGGGATGTTTGTTTTATTCTATCTGACTCCCACCAAGGACTCACCGTTTACAAAATAGACATTTAGTATTGTATTAATGGGTTGAGATATGTGTGTAGTACAAATTTGAACACGTACACACACCAAACAAATGCTTTCTCTCTATGTTCTTGCTGTCATCTCCATGTGCAGCTAGCGTCCTCGTTTCAACTTTATTATTAGCTTTGGAATATTATCATTCAAAGCCCAATGGGGTGACCAAATCATTATTCACAACAAACCCTCAAAAACATCAATTTTTCATTTATGCTAAGTGTCGTGGTTTCTGCTCCCTTAATTTGTGCCAATCTTCTAGAACCTTTTCCCATGATCTGAGACAATGGAACACAGGATTTAAAACCGTTGTTAAAAGAGTGTAAATCAAAATCACACATCGAATAAAAAAAATAAAATTAAATATTATACAAATTTAAAAAATTCATAATTTTATTACTTTAAAATTTTAAATTAAAAATATTGTTAATTGTGTTATATATATATATAAAATCACAAACTCTCAATAACTCTAATATGAAATATATATATATATATATATATATATATATATATATATATATATAAACCCAACAAAAACATCATTATATTTAAGAACAATCTTAATAATAATATACTTTGTAATCACTTTTCTTTAATTCAGGCATTAAATGGTTAGGCGGGGTAAGAAATATCGTAGAAAATATTTAAAATAAATAACCATTCAATAATATGGTTAAGGAATACGTACAATAGTGAGGTTACTAAAAAAACATGAATATGAAATGTGTACGCTACTTTTACATATTGTGGAAGATTAACTAATGCCAAACACAGTGATTTACACTATGATTAGCTATAACTAGACCAGACATTGCATATTTGACAAATTCAAAATCAAGTTCAATAACGTTTATAGATGACCAAGTCAATGTTTTTCTTTTTCAAGTTTTGCTTTTTCTCAAAAAAGTGAACATAATATGTGTTTAATAAACTAAATCATAGAACAATAATGGTGATGTAGGTGTGGTTATTGACAACACAAACTTGGTTGTCCATTCTGATTTGTTTTGGTTAATTAATTAATATTAATATATACACGAGTTATTATGAACTAGTGATAGGAGCGGATTTGCTTCATGATTGATTAGGTGTCCAATTTTATCCAAACAACAATAAATAGAGCATTATTATGTAGAACAAAGAAATTGTATTTTAAACCCTCCATGCTATAGTGTTTTAATATACGGGTAAAATTAAATTTATTTGAGTAATTTTCTTAAGTATAGTTTATTTATGAAAAAAAAAATAGAGAGGACGGGCGATAAACTAAAGTAAATCTGATTTTTCAAATATTGGTTTCGTATTTACTTAAACACTTTTTCTTCTTTTTTTAAAATTTTTTTACATGATACACGTAGCAAGAGATGACAAACGTTTCTTTAAAATAAAATAGAAAAGTATTTGAAATAAATAAATAAATAAAATTGACCATACGATCAGAGGCAGAAATAACGGATAAGGAGCGTGGACTGGACGCAGGTCAATTCTTGGGGCGCGGGACCCATGTAAAGTTGGATTTGTACACATATGACGACGACGTTTCGTATCAAGACAAAACAAACACACCTTTTCCATTTTTTAAGGGAGAAAGCTTTGCCTAGCATGAAACTGTTCTATATTAACTCAAAATTAATTATTAATTTTAAAAGTAAAAAAAGTTTTTATTGAATTAAACCGTTTTATTACATAATTACATAATTGCAACGATTGAATCTATAATAAGCTTCAATAAAGAAACAATACCAAAAATCGATTAAGAGGCATGAGCTCTTCCGATAAAAGTGAAAATATGATTAAGAATCTTTAAACTACTGCGATTTTAATTTGAGACAATTTTATGAATCGTATTTCACAATTAATTATTAATTTACAATAACAAAATGGAGACAAAAAAGGTCAAGGTCAATGACTGCAATAGTTTAGATTAAAAATTATATATTTTTGTAGAGAGACTAACGTGGCTTATTGTTCTTTTAGGAGATTCGTGGTTTTATTTTTAAATGTCGTGTGAAGTAAAATTCGAAAGATATCTCACTGGTAAATGGAAAACAGATCCCCCAAAATAGGGTTGAAAAAAAAATTCAAGACTCATGATCTTAATTTAAAAAAAAAAAAAAGTCTTCTTTTCTGGCTTTCAGCGTTTTTAATGGCCATGCATGTCTTAAGAAATAGAGCAAGCTGAAAGTTCCAACCATTCAAAAAGTTATGATCGTGTGCAGGTAAAGTTTGAAAAACTCACACCATATTCAACAAAAGAAAAAAAAAACTCTTATATTGAATTGAGCTTATTCCTATATTACTTTTATTAGATTTTCGGTCTCATAAATTCAAGTTGAATTAAGTTAAATTAACTAGTCACAAGTTTTTAAAATAATTGCTGATTGTAGTTTTAAAAATCATTATTAGATCTTTCAAAAAATGTATGTAATTATATAAGTAATTAATTACTTAGATTGGGTCGGATTCAACAACCCATCACATTATTATTGTTATAATATGATTAGAAAGTTCAGATTAGATTGAATGCAAGCAAAACTTTATCTAATTTATTTGAGTTGGATTAAGTTGAATTGGATTATTACTGTTTGATTCATAAATAAAAAAGAACATAAATATTAATTTTGTTATTTTTTTCCTTCAAGTACATCTATTGAATTGTATTACGGTGAGATTGTTTTCATATAAACTTGCAAATTAAATTGTATTATGACTATATATTACTTGTTACAAAAGGTGGAAAATTAAATTGATTCTTTTATGTCAGAAAAAATAAATTTAATTAAATAAAGGTTATGGAATGTAAAAGAGGCCGCCTTACTTGAAGAAATGAGAAGTTAATGCAACAGCATATCAAAATTCAATGCTTTTGGCTTCACTGATAAGCTTTCACATATGCTTTCTTACTTTGTTATTATGATTATATTTTAATATCTTATTGATAAATTTTGCTAAATAAGGACAGTAATCTGCGTGAGGTTATTCTTTTAATTTAATTATCTGTATTTTTTTTTTACTGAAAAGACTTTGGAATTTTCCTTTGACAAAAATGTTATTTTTCAGAATTTATGAAAAAATCTATTATATATTTTCTAAGCTGGTAGCTGTTAAAAAAATATTTTATAGTTTTAAATTTATTATGCTAAATTATTTTTAATATTTCTTTTAACTTCTACTTAATATAAAGATTATAAGAATCGAAAATATGTTTCCAAGACTCAACCTTTGAAGTTTTTTTTTGTTTTAATTTCATTGTATAAATTCTTAAGAATGGAATTATAATTATTTTTTTCGGTATTCAAGTGATACATCTTCCTTTATATCATAGTATTTTAGATATAGTTGAGAAATGATTATGGTTTTAGTCAAAAGCGCATTAGAGTCTTTAAATTAGAGTATTCAATATCTTAGTATTATTTTTTATGAGCATTATTTGTTTGGTTTAAAGTTTCTACTTATAACTCATGGTTACAATTAATTTTCAAAATTGAAAGTTTGTATTATTTAATTTGTTCTTTTTGTTTTACTACTATATTTATTTAACTACTTTTAAAATTAGTGTATTAAACGATGTTATGGTAACATTTACTAATAAATAAGAATTTGCATAATTATACAGAAAATAGAGAGAAATGACTCAAAAATTCATAATTATTTTTTTATAGTGGTGAAAAGTCTATTCATCATATTTATAATATATTAATTGATACACAATTACCTAATTTTAAGTATAATCGAGTATTGAATCATTTTAACCATCAAAGTTATTAAGAATGTCCACCTTGGATATTGTTAGGCAATAATGGAGATTACCGATTTAAAATAGATCAACTATAAGAGAGCAGTAAGCTCTATATTGACCATTGAGAATATTAGATTATACTAAGATTATATTAGTATCTTGTATTTCAAACTGTAGGATACGTGGAATTTTCCTCTTAATTTTCTTTTTTGACGGAGAGGAAAAGAAAAGAACATGAATAAATGTACGTGTTGTGCTCACTATCATAATCTTTATGTAACTTCTGTCAATTATTTATTTAATAATGTCTATAATTTGACCCTTCATAAATTAAAATATTATTGATATCCTTGCAGTCAATATATATATATATATATATATATATATATATATATATATATATATATATATATATATATATATATATATATATATATAAATTTTA
>Ga0214544_1000332_pt1 | contig 81921 bp, 67 predicted proteins | sample CNSS3metaG_FD_160074 | JGI IMG/M metagenome (GOLD analysis project Ga0214544, IMG submission 160074) | Root nodule microbial communities from cowpea collected in UCLA plant growth center, Los Angeles, California, USA - CNSS3 | ecosystem: Host-associated > Plants > Roots > Nodule | place: USA...
TATATATATATATATGTATATGTGTGTGTGTGTGTTTGTGTGTGTGTGTGTGAATATTTTAAGTATAATTAGATGTCATTGTATAATTTTGTCTCTAAATTTTATAAGTATATTATAGAAAATAATAATAATGAATAAATAATTAGAAGTTTTTTTAGGTCGTCACACTTTGGGCGAGCATTACTCGTTGGGCAAACTTTGGGTCAAGGAACCATTATCTTGGAAGTTGTTGAGCGAGCATTACTCGCTGAGCGAACTTGAAGTTAGGAGCTCACTGATTTGGGACTAGTTGGGCAAGCAATTGCTCGCTTGGCGAATTATTGGAGGAAGTTTATCCTTGAGTTCTAGTGATACACTCACTGGGTAAGCAATCTGTCGCTAGTAAAAAAGGTACTTTTCACCCATCAAGAAGATGGGCTCGCTAAGTGAGTGGATTAGAACCTGAGCAAATGCTGATCAATCTATTTTAGAAGCTTTGTCACTTTTATGAATTATTGATTTAGAAATGATTAAGATATGAGATGCTAATATGACATTATTTATATGAGGCTGAGTTGAGATTGGTTGATGCTAATCCAAGGAGGATTAGTAATGGTTGTTGTAGTGTATGCATTGATGTGGGGTTCATCTTGGAAGTTATCCTAATGCTCTAATAATCACTCAAATTCTCAAGCAGAGAGGAATGAGGTATGTGGTGAGAGGAGCATAAAGTCATAACCTAGGAGTTTTACCTTAACCAAAGGTGTTAACGGACTAACCTTGTATATGGTAGATGCCATCACAAGTGCACAACTTACCTAAATCCAACATCAATGCATGTATCCGGATAATTGAGTTACATTTTTAGGTCTTTGTAAGAAATAGTGTGACATTTTTAGGTCTTTGTATGAAATAGTGTAATTAGTTATGTGTGATTTAAGTGATTGTATTATTTAATGATTAAATCTCTTTTGCATATTAGCTTACCCTTATCTATGTTTTTGTCTTATGTTGTTTGGCTTTCTTTTGCGATGATCACATATTTGGTAGGAGTAGATGTGGTTGGAGATTTAGAGGCACCTTTATAGGATGATGAACCATCAGTTAGTTTAGTGAAAGATAACAAGGTATAGATGTGTATAAAACTATATTTGGTTTTAGATAGTTTGTATAAATGTTATATTTTTATAGTTATATCGTTTATAAGACTGTATTAATATACTTTATACACTGGATTATCTATTGGAAACACTAGAGTGAAACATCATGTTGTACTAAGTTTTTAAGCTGCTTAAATTGAGATGTTACATTTTATATTGGCTTAATTACTATTTTAGTCCTCTAATTTGTTAGCAAATTTCAAAATGGTCCTTCTATTATTCGGAGTCTCAATTTAGTCCTCAAGTTTTCAAAAGTGACTCAATTTAGTCCTCTCCGTTTAATTTAAACAAACATCGTTCAAACAGTAGTGAGGTGGCACAATTGTACTGATACGTGTCAACGTTTTTAAGAGGCAAGAGCAATTGATGTGGCATAAGTTGAAAAAGTTTAACTTTGTTTAGAAATGGAAATCATGAAACCCTAAATGTTTCCCAGCATCCTAAATTCATTCTTCTCCTCCATTACGTTGCTGCACAACATTCTTCTAATTATTTTGGCCCCAGATTTTGTTGTTGAGAGACATGTCCGAAGCCAACTCTTGTAAGTCTTGCACATGTTCACACAATGAAATTCGTGGTGTGTCTTCTCTTGGTGGTGGGTGGAAGGGGTCGGGTGTGTCTCCCATTTGTCAATGTGGAGAGGTTGCTGTAATGAGAACTGCCAGAACAAGTAGGAATGCTGGGAAGAAATTCTGGGGTTGTCCAAATTTCAAGGTTAGCTTGTTGAGTTTTATTTTTCGATTTTTTGTAATTCGTGATTGTCAATAATGTATTTTTTGTTGTGTTTGATTTGATGAATAGAGAGGAAATGAAGATTCTGTTGGCTGTAATTATTTAAAGTGGTATGGAGAAGATGATGTTGATGATAGAGATGGTGTTATCATCAAACAGAGGAGGAAGATTGTTAGTTTAGAGAAAAGTAATAAGTTGTATGAGAAATGGATAAAGAGGTTAATAAGAATTGTTTGTGTTCTTGTTGTAGTCAATGTATTCTTAGTTTCAGTAGTGATCAAAAGCCCCTAAATTGTTGTGAAAGGGTTGTTTGTAGTATGTTTTGTTCTGGTATGGTGTGATGTTGTATACTGCACCAAAGTTGTATTTGGTTTTCATATGATATATAAAGTTCCAAAATTAATGAGCTCTATGTATTTGCCTTTTATATATAAACATGTTCATTTATATGTTTTTGTTGGCTATTACACAGTGCAAATGAATCACACAGAAAAAGATTTGAATTAAACAAGGAAACTTGTGATATATATTTATATCAACCACAATAAGTTTCTCCAAAATAGAACATCAGAGTTTCTCCAAAATACCACAATAAGTTGTGCTCCAAAATACATCAAGTGTTGTTTCTCCAAAATACAACCATAAGAAACTAAATACATCAGATTCAGATTATCTCTTGTCCACTAATAAAATACAAAATACAAATAACATCAAATTTTCATGGTTTCCAAACACAGCCTCACCTATGCTGAAGCTTTGGCCTTATATTAGGTATGCCACGTGATGGTGGAATTGGTGGAATTGGTGTTGTAGTGGGATGTGCTGGAAGTGGTGGAATTGACTCTTGAGTAGTCCTTGGTTCAATTGAAGTTGAACCTTGTGTACAAATCACGGCTGGTGGCACATTTGCACCTACATCAGAAATGGATGTTTGGGTTCCAGGGACAAATTGAGCAGAAGTAGATAGTTGGGATGGAGGCACAGATTGTTGACTGGACAGATTTTGCCCTTCATCGGAAGTTGGTCCCTGGTTTGGAGGCACAGATTGTTGACTGGACATATTTTTCCCTTCATCAGAAGTTGGTCCCTGGTTTAGAGGCACATATTGTTCATGTTGGGCTTCATCATAAGTAGTTGTTGGTAGTGGAGATGGTGGAGATGGTGAAGCTTATGGGCAAGTGGTTCCATTGTGTCCAAGTTGCTTACATGTTGAGCATTTCTTCTTTATCCCCCCTCTTCTAACCTGGATGTCATCTTTCTTCATCTCAGATGCTTGTAATCTTCTTTTCTTCTTAGGTCTTTCAGGCAGTATACGCTTTAGTGGAGGCAGTATACGCTGTAGTGGAGGCAGCACATCAGGGAAGGGAGTGATTTCCCAGATATCTTGGGCGTTTACAGGATATATGATTGAGCAATATATTTCTTCATATGAGGACTTGGTAAACCAGTGTGCTACATATGGATCTACACTCAGATTTAAGAATTTCATTGCAGCCAGGGAATGTGAGCATGGGATGTCAATAATACCCCATTTCCTGCAACTACCTTCCATGTTGTCCACATTAACCACAAACTTCTCACCAATAGTAGACACATGTCAGACCTCAAAAAGCTTGTCTGCTGACCAACTATATTCATTAAAAAAAGAACACATATTATTAAACCAGTCACAATCTTGAATATATAAAACAATCCAATCAAAGGTGAGCAATACCTGGGAACCCAATATTTTGTTAACTGCAGCTCTTTATCTAGTCTGTCACGAATCCTAGGGTATATTGAACCTTCGAAGGAACTTACCTTCAACCTATTACTTGCCCATCTATTCATCATGTACAACCTTATGTCTTCAAGCATGGTAATTATTGGCTTACTCCTTGCATCCACAATGACGTTGTTGAATGCCTCTGACATGTTGTTAACTAGTGTATCACACCTGACATTGGTATTGAACCTTAATCTTGACCAATACCTATTAAATTTGCGGCATGTCAGCATATTGATACTAATAGCTATTATAGTATATAAAAAGCTAAGTAATCAGTGGAGGAACTGGCCTTGGAGGAATAGCTATTAAATGTTTGAATGCATCCTTGTTAACTTCTTTAAGCTCTAACATAACCTTTTCCCATGCTTGTGGATATGTGCAGTAAACAGCCCTCCACATTAAGCGTTTCAGCATTTTCCCTGGAAATTTCTTCCCGAAATTCTCATACATGTGGCGCATACAAAACCTTTGATCAATTCCTGGAATGAGTTCATTCAAAGCTGGCAGGAGACCCTAACAAAATAAATATATTAAATTCTGTAAAAAGCTGCCAGTACACATATTTCAAACAACGAAGTAAAAAAGTTTACCTTTTGCTGGTCTGATATAAAGGTGATTGAGGCACAACATTCAACCCTATCAAGATCATCAATTAAAAGGTCTAAGAACCAAGACCATGTGTCCTTATTTTCAACCTCCACAATTGCATATGCTAATGGCAACATCTGATCATTTGCATCTCGTGCCACAACTGTCAATAACTCACCACCAAACCTCCCCTTTAAAAAACATGCATCTAATCCTATTATAGACCTACATGATACAAAGTTGTCCTTGCATGCTTTTAAACAAACATAAAATCTTTGGAATATCTTTGCACCATCATGATCTTCAACCTTTAATTTTATTGTTGAACCATGATTTGATCTGCGCAGCTCATGAGCATAATCATAGATGTGTTTGTATTGCTCTGTAAACGACCCATCAATCTTGTTTGAAGCCAATGATCTTGCTCGAAAAGACATTGCACGAGATATAGAAACGTTCCACTTTCTTAAGCCCTTTTCACGAATGTGCACAGCCTTCACAATAGGATTTTCTCTCACTATGTTTTCTATTCTTCCACTTAACCACTTTGCATTCATTAGCAAGTTGTTAAACTCTCTACAACAGGTATGTTTATCAACTATCTTTCTTAATTGCCAAGTCTGAACAATAGGTATATATGCACAATAAGCAATCCAACCACATTTTCCTTTTGAACCCAAACAGGTCACCTTTACTCTTTTTTAGTCATTCTTACCAATTTTCAAGTTTCTCCCGTTTTGCAACCCATATGTTCTAATGGCTTCTATAAATTCTTCTTTACTTACAAAATATGTGCCCACTTCCCATTCATAGTCAACCATACTTTTGGGAATAGAAAATGTGGGAAACTTTCCACATGTGTCTTCCTCCTCATTATCAGAATCAATGCCTACCAAACTCAATAATTCATCAGATTCCCATTCATCATCAGAGAGTCCCCTAGCATGTTTGTTGATTTGTACATTATTCTCAACCTTATTAGTTCTTTTCCTCTATCCATAGGAGGTCCAATATGAACCACCCATCCCTGGGTCACAATCTATATCCACATCAAACAAACCATCACTTTCTTCATGTATGGAATCAATGGAGGAACCATCTTCAATCTGAACCTCTTCCACATTCAGTGTTTTAGGCTGGACCTGCGAGACACCACTCTCAGGCTATACCTGTGATTCACCCACATTCTGAATCTCAACCTCAACCTCAACAATTTCAGGCTGCACCTATTCTGCTGCCTCACACTGCACCTCTTCTAAAACTTCTGCCTCACACTGCACATGACCCTTATTTACTAACACTTCTGCCTCGCACTGCACCTCAACCTCACCAATTTCGGGTTCAACTTGTTCTGCACCATTACACTGCACCTCAACCTCATTTGTGAACAAATTTGCCTCACTCTCAACCTCAGCTTCATTTCGTAAATCCTCTACGGGTTCAGCCTCAGTGTCATTCTCCACACCAGTATTGTCTTCACCATTATCCCCAGTTGGATAATATTCCAACATATGTACCTCCTCTGCTACACAAACTGAGTGAATGACATACATATGGACTTCACCACGCTGCTTCGCGATTTGGACCATATGCAGTGCCCCAACATCATCAACAAAATGACGCAACCTTTCCTCCAACACTGGACAACCTCCTACTGAATAACATAGATCCTTCATATTAATATAACCCATTTCTCTCAATATAGAAAGCACCTCGAAGTAAGACCACTTGTCTTCATCACACCATAATTCGCTTCTTTGGCCATAAACGTACTTGATTCCCCCCTCATTCATGAAATATCCTCCATGGTGAATAACCACTTGAAACTTGTCATCTTTCATCACAAAAACTGGGTACTGCTTGTAAACCTGTGAAATGACCAGATACCCATAACGATATACATTTGTTACAACATATACCACTGACAACCCGACAGGATACACAAACCCCGTTAAAGGGGGACCACAAACTACATATTAATGTGAAAATGGTGGGACAACACCGAAACATCAAAAAAATTAAACAAATTTTCAATTGAAAACGACAATCAAGCGTCCAAATCAAAACCCTATACCCAAAACCCCCAAATCAAAATCCTATACCCAAAATCCACAAAACCCTAAAACACAAGCTATAAAATTCGAAGCACAACTGACCTGGAATATGCTCCATGATTTCGATTACAGATGATAACCCCAAGAACGAAATTGGTGCTGCTCCCAATTCCTCACACCAACGCAATGCCTCGACAAATCTTTTTCACCTTGATCCCAATTCCAATATCAATAACCCTAATTACATTCAACCCAATTCACCTTCCACATAAGCATAGTGTAACGAGCCACGTAATTCCAAGTGAGACAGAGTAAAACAACCATGTCACTGTTCCGTTATTGATTTTGACGCTGTTAACTTTGAGGACTAAATTGAGTCACTTTTGAAAACTTGAGGACTAAATTGAGACTCTGAATAATAGAAGGACCATTTTGATATTTGCTAACAAATTAGAGGACTAAAACAATAATTAAGCATTTTATATTATCACTACAAACATATCATTAAATAATTCACCAATTTTAAAGACAAAAAATAATTAATCATTTTATAATGACTAATTTGAATACCAATTTATAAACTAAAAATTATTGGTATCTAGTCTCTACTATGAATACAAAATTATAATTAATGTTTGAATTAAACTTTAAATTGGTTTCCAACATTAAATATCAAGACTTTAGCTATCAAGGAATTATTGTTTTCATTTATAACTAATAATGGTGACAAATTTAGATTTTAATTCACAGATTATTTAATCAAAATATAAATTATTTTAAATACTAATCATTTTTAGTTTATAAATTAATATTTAATGAAAAATTATTTTTTATTTTTAAAATTGATTATTATTTAATAATTTCTTTTAGTGTATAATACAATAATTTATGTATACACTAGTAAAAACACATGCATGCATGTTGAATTACTTTTCTTTATGGTAAAAAAAATTATAATTATAAAAATAAAGATAAATAAGTTTTACAATTGACTTTTATGAATTTTGTAAGTAATTCTTTTATTGTAAACGTTATTTTAGTTTTAATAAAAAAATTAAGTTTTAAAAAAAAGTTAAATAAGAAAACGGAGCATTAAAACAAATAATTTAAAGGATAAAATTGGTAAAAGAAATTATTTTAGTTTTTTTTTTTTAAGTTAAGGATAACATTGTGAATCACTTTATATAATGGTGTAAATTTTAGTTTTAGTATTAATTTTCAATACATAATTATCAATGCTTCATTTTTTAAAATTTAGATATTTTAATCTATATTTACAAAAATAACCATATTTTTTTTACTTTATTTTATAATGTAAGATTCAAAAATTAACTAGTGGAACAATTATATGAACTGTTTTTGTTTTCCTCATCAATTTCTGTAAATGTATTATTGAATGAAATGAGCCAATAATAGGTATTTGGGGCTGAAACTGAAATAAAACTTTGATTATTTTTATTAAAAAATAAAAATATGAATCAAAATGAATTTCTTATAGATGCTAAAAGAACAAATCAATTTGAAACGTAACTATTAAAAATCACAAAAATGTGTGAATATCATTTCATATTGAATAAGCACTGTTCATGATTTTAGGACATATTGATGAAAGAGAAGTTTTTACTTTTGTAAGTGAGATTTTTAACTAGTTAAAATTATTTTACTATGCAAGCCAGCAATGGTTTTTGTATCTGTATTTACATTAAAAATGCATAGTTATTAAGTTCAATTAATTTATTGCAACGTCATAAAAAATAAATAATTGTCTATAATATATTTGTTAGCTTATAATATCTCTTTAAAAAAATTCTAAACTAAGGTTCATTGACTTAATTGATAACGTAAAAAATTTCTTATATTATTGGATTGAAAATATTAGATAGTTTTAATTTTCTGCGGGAAAATTGAAATAAACATGTGTTTCGTTATACTATTAATTAATGAAATAAATTTTAATATTATTTTTAAATTTATTACAAAATTCATCTACTTGAATTAAAAAAGAGTAAATATACTATTTATTAGTTATTTCTTATAGCATTTATTAGTGACTTTTTAACAAAATTTTCTGTTTGGCGTCTACTATCTTTTAAAATTATATTATGTTGGTCTTTGTGCTGTGATGGTCTGTTGTCAACATTATTTGAATGTATGTCGGGGATCTACCTGTCCGCGCCACGTGTAAAGTGGGTGGCATCAGACGGTGTCACCATCCTCTACAGTTTCAAAACCAAACGTATGGTGTGCGATCATAAATTTAACCATTTAGATTTATGAAATTTAATTTTGAAAACTAATTTATGATTCAATTAAATTTCATGTGTAAGGTAAATTTAATTATCTTTAATTAAACTTCATTTAATATTCTTAAGTGTTTATATCTTCAATTGATTTAAGACATTCTCTCTCCTTTCACCTTCTCTTTTTTCTCTTTCTTAATAATTTTCTTCTCCTTTTTTTTTCTTTTTATATCTTATATTTCATTTTTTTTTCAGAATCTAATCGCATTTAATTTTTTTCTGTGTTTCTTTATTTTTTTTTATCAATTTTGGCTAAACTTAGTTGGAAAATTTTATTATAGTATTTTAGGTCTCGAATAAGTTTATTGCTTAGATTTAGAAGTCGATATGAAGAAAAAGATTTATGTTTTTTCATATAATCTTAAGATAAATAATTTGAACACCAAGGTGACATAATTACATTAACTTGAGTTTTATGTAAAAGTGATGTTTTGTTTGAAAATTATTTAAACATTTGAAACTGAATGTTATTTGAGTTGTTATTAAAATATTATTATTTATTACCATATCATTTTTTTAATTAAGGGGATTTCTCTTGCATTCCCAATCTTTTCTCTTGTACTTCCGATGTTAGTATTAATTATGATTATATCCTTATCTACTTCGATGGTTGAAAGTAATTATCAAAATTTACTATGCGCTGTGTTTTTACTTCTTCTTCTCAGAGAGAAAGCCTGCACCTCCAAAATTTTTCCTGTTCCGTTTTTCTCCAAACATTTTCTCTAATCTTTGTCCATGGTCTAGCTCTTATCAATAGTAAGTCAGGAAGTATGGTCTTCTCGTCTTAGAGTGTGGTCCTCTCGTCTCAGTCCCTGAGTGTCTCTTGAGTGTCTCGTCTTCTTCGTCCTCTTTCAAGGGTTTTCTCTTTCACAAGTTAGTATTCTTACCCATCAATTCATGTTATTTTAATAAATGGTGGCAAATAATGTTGTTGGTTATTTATGATATTTGTTTGTTATTGCTTAGTTGATATACAAAATATATGAAATATTAATTGTTATAATAGAAGTGGACATCCATAATAGTATTTCAGTTTTTTTGCGGTTGTTGACATCCGCCACATTCTTTTTTAAATTTTCGTATATAATTTTTTTAGATCGAATGTTGATCTATTTTGGGCATTACTGATAACGTAATATGTAAAATAATTAATTTAATGATTTGGTAATTTTTTAATTATATAAATCTAATTTCATTAAAAAAATTAAAAAAATATGTTAATAGATAGTGCATTGTAGATGTCGACATCCGTTATTGAATTTCAGTTTGTGTTATGGATATGGACATCTGTAAACTATTTTTTTTTTAAATTTTTTCGTTTATATTTAATTTTTTTGGTTTGATTTGTGAACCATCTCATCTAGGAAAAATTCTATAGTATGTATAAATACTAATATAGTTGTTTGTAATTTTTTATTTTAATTATATCAACATGTTTTTATTATAAAAAATTAAAATAAGATGCTAATAAAAATCTGTATTGTGGATGTCGACATCCGCAATACAATTTCAACGGATCTTAGATACTGCGGATGTCGACATCCGCAACTTATTTTTTTTTTCCTTTTCATATTAAATTTTTTTGTGGTTTGATTTGTGATTCATCTGATCCAGTAAAAATGCTATAGTATGTATAAACATTAATACAGGTGTTTGATATTTTTTTTCAATTTTAGGAATATGTTTTTATTATAAAAAATTAAAATAAGATGGTAATTGAAAACTGTATTGCGGATGTCGACATCCGCAACTTAATTTTTTTTCCTTTTCATATTTAATTTTTTGTGGTTTGATTTGTGATTCATCTGATCTAGTAAAAAGGCTATACTATGTATAAACATTAATAGAGGTGTTTGATATTTTTTTTTCAATTTTAGGAATATGTTTTTATTATAAAAAATTAAAATAAGATGGTAATTAAAAACAGTATTGCGGATGTCGACATATATGTCACGTAATTGCTTCCTTCCCAATGCAGGGAAGTTCTCGTATATCCAACTCTATATGAAATAACATTTCATTTAACTATTGTGATATAAAAGGGCAAAAATGTTAAATATTAAAAAATGGTGTAATATATAACGATACCTGTAAAAGAGGTATATATCCAAATAATTGCTTTGTATTTGCAAAGCTAGCATCTCCTAGCTGCTTATAAAAGTAGACAAGAGCAGCAACTCCCTAAGCATATTTACGACATGTGGGGAGATCTCTAAACATCTCCAAGTAATGGGTCCGAACAAATGTGGCGCTCTTATTAGCAAATATGGTGCACCCTACAAGGTGCAAAATATATACGCACGTAGTAAACTCCCATAGCTGGTTTTCACAACAGCTGCTATAGAGGTCTCTCAACCAACTAAGTCTAACCTATGAACCACGATAATGGTTCAACTCATCGAAAGCTATAGCACGATCAACACCAAGAAGTGTCATCATAGTCTGAATTGAATCTTCATATTCAAGAGGTTCAGTCGAGCAAAACTCTTCGGTGACAGCAAGATGAATGAGCGACCACACGTCATCTAAAGAGATGGTCATCTCACCCACTAGTAGATGAAAATTATTAGTCTCGGGATGCCATCTCTCCAGAAAACCCAAGATCAACCTAGTATCGGGGTAATCATATAAAATATCGCACAAAGGCGAAAAACCAGAACTCAGCACAAATGGCTCAACAGAAGGATGAGGTCGTCCCAATCTTTTTACTTTTTTAGAGTGAGATACTAGTTTCACAACTCGATCCTAATAAAAAAGAAACATAAAACAATAAAACAACATAACAACAATATAATAACATATTTTAATTGTTTTTAACTAACTTGACCCTCCCATATGATACGTGCAACATGACCAGCATAACGAGTCAATAACGATGTATCAAATGAACCACCAAGAAATCCTTCTCCATCATTCTCAATCTCCTAGTCCTTAGCAACATCGACATCCCCGTGCTCAATAGGATCATCATCTTCATGATCTGACAATGAGTTTTGGTCATGTACTGCAGGTATAGCCTACTAACCCCTTCTACGAGATGAAGTGGTTGGTCTCCTTCATGTAGCACCCTTTGCAGAACTCTCAGGTACATCATGTGCAGAAGAAGATGCACCACGTCTAGATAAACCACCTTGTTTCTTAACCATATCTATAAATATCTATAAATATAAAAGTTAGAGTACATAACAGGGTGATGCAAGGGTGGAGCAATCAACACTGACAACCTATTTATTATTCAAATAAATAGTGAAACACTAAGTGGCTTGGGGGAGGTGAGAGTAGGGACAACAAATTTTGGGGAGTTGAAAATTGAGTGAGTAAGAAGAAGATGGTGAAGGTGAAGGTGAAGAACATGCAGAAGAAAGGTCAAGGGGAGGGTTTATGGTGTGGTAGAAGAACCCATAATTGTGACCTTTCAAGCTGGTTATTGTTACAAAATAAGTGTGAGGAGTGATTGGAAAGTGGCATGGAGGCAAACACCTTGGCACCATTCTCATGTTTCTCGTGGCCTACCAACACCAAACATGAAACGAATGTCGCTCAAAACGAAAAAAAAGAAACAGATGTCGACATCCACAATTTAAAATTTCTAAAGTGGATGTCGACATCTGCAATGCATCAAAAAACCAAAAAAATTTACGAAACGGATGTCGACATCCGCAGTTATATTTTTTTGAAGCGAATGTCGACATTCGCAATGCATCCAGAAAACATAATTTTTTTATGAAACGAATGTCGACATCTGCAATTATATTTTTTTGAAGCGGATGTCGATATCCGCAACGCTGAAAAACAAAAAAAAAAATAATAAAATGGATGTTGACATCTGCAATTCAATCGACTGAAACGGATGTTAACATCCGTAATGGCCAACTTAATTGAAAAATAAAATGGGTCTTGAAATTAAACATGGATCTGTGGATTAAAGTGATTCAAACATTGATCTATGCATCTATTACATACATTGCAAACAACAACATTCAGGTTCATTAATTAGGTAAAATAAAAAAAAATGTGAATCAATGGTTGAGAAAAACTTAACTGGATTTGATGCTAATGGAGTGTGGATGAAATGTGGACGGAACTGGAGGTTACTATTGCTGCTCATATCTACTTGAATACAAAAGGAAAAAAAGGGATGGGCTGTAATTGGAAATGGAATGCGCCACGAATACATGAGGAAGCTTCTAGGTCAAACTAAGATGGAAAAGGAGATTCAATTTGGGGTGTACGAGGAGCTGATAAATAAAAAGTTACAAATTTACTATTTTTTTCTCTTTCTTCGTTACTTTCTTACTGTGTGGGTAAAGCTGAAATTAAATATGGTTTTGGGATACAAGAGAAAGGGTTGGTGCAGGGAGAAGCCCCTTTTATTAATCACAATAACTAGATATAAGAAGAAAAATAGAAAAAACAATATAATAATTACATCATTAAAAAAATAGTAAAAAATTAATTAAAAAAATATAAAAATTGAACCTTCAATAGATAATACAAATTAAATAAAATCTCAATTAAAAATATATAAAATTTTCATATCCTTATTAAACCTTAATTTACCATACATTAAAATACAGTGTTAATCACTAAAAAATTTAACTATTAGGTTATATTAATTCTTGAATTCCTCTTACTTTTGGTTCTTATTATAATAAAGTAATTTTGATGGATGAAATTCATGGAGAGAGGAGAGGGGATCAAATGAGAGTTGTGATGATGTGTGTACCGTTGCCATAGTTGAAAGTTGAATGAAATAAAAAAAAAATATTAAAGGATTAGAAATTCTTGAATGGATCCGGTCTAATTATATAACATAAACAGTCAAATTTGAATTGAAAAAGTCATAAGTTAATAGAGTTTAATATTTTCATAAACGATTTCATACTCTTAATTAGTTAAGAATGTTTTTATTTAATTTAAAGGTGACTATTGGATTAAATTGTTATTTTGATATTTTTTTTATTATTTCTGATTGGCATTTCAGATTTCGTTTGTGCTTTTATTGCTTAAAGTTTAGAAAATCAACATTTTTGTTCAAATTACTAATTTGCATTATTTTACTTTTTATTTATTTTGCTTCAATTAAACCGTATACCTAATAATGTTTATTTAAATTATCATAAAAGTCCTTTTTCATTTTTTGTATAATTACAATATAAAAGAATGCATAATTACAATATATATATATATATATATATATATATATATATATATATATATATATATATATATATATATATATTACTAAACTATTATATAAATAAACTAGTGACGGATCTTGACCAAAATTATTAGAAGAAAAAATAATATACTTAAAATTTATATATTTAACATTATTGTCACTAATTCAATAAAAATGAATAGATAATTTAATATAACTATAACTATAAAAGAAATTATACATATATGAAGGATTGTCCATTGTTTTTTCATATTCTTGGACTTATAAAATAATTCAATCATGATTAAATTTTTAAGCTATTTTTTTTTCAATATAAATAACCCTATTATCTACAAAATATTCATTTTCCATTTTACTTATGTGCACATATCGATTCAAAAGTCATCACAAACATTTTATTTCATTGTTATGTGATGACCAACAATATTGTCCTATTTTGATCTTCAATTTTCTTTTATCAATTTTAAAAAATGGATTTATTCTTTTTTTTTTCATCAATACACCTATTTAAAAAACAAGTTTAAGATTGTATCACACCAAGCCAACTTAACAAAATAATGATAAAACGATCACCATACCAAAGCATTCAAGTAACCGGCCTAGGCTGGCTTAACCGGCCAAAACCGGTAACCTAGACGTCTAAAGGAATGACCTGCCTAAGACAACCCATGAGTAACACAAACCGCCAAGGAAAGTAGTCGATTTAGGCCGACAACCTAAGTATACTCAGTAAAATCGAAGCCCCCGGTGTTCAATAGGTCCTAAGGGCCTGGGTTAGGGCCCAGGCCCACTTACAGCCCAAACTAGAGCCCAAGCCAAGGCCCGACCCATGGGATAACCAGACATAATTAATGCTCTATAAATACACGTGGACCCCAGTAATTAAAGGTATGCATTCATTAATCACTGATTTGACCTTTTGAGAGTTTTGACTCACTTGAGCTTCAGAGCCCCTTCTGCAGGTAACCCCTCCTAGGTCCAAACCGACATGTATCAACCGGGAAGAAGCCAACTGAGGAGATAGCGGACTACACGGGTAAGGTGACGCTTGTGCCTAACTTATCTTGTTTGTTCTCTGCAGGAACAATTGGCGCCCACCGTGGGGCACGAGACGAACACCTTTAGTACCCGTTTTTCTCCGAAGATGGTTTCCACCCGCAGTAGAGCTGGAGTCAACAAATAGGCATATGCTGGTCCCTCAGGACCTGCTGGCATCACCCCTGACTTAGCCGCCATCCTAGACGGCCAAGCGAAGATGCAACAAGAGCTGACAGATCTGAAGAAGCGTAGTGCTGACGAGATGCAGGCGCTGCGACAAGAGAACTCTCGCCTTAGGCGAAAGATTGAGGTTGATCCTACCCTGAAGGGAAAGGCCAAAGAAGCCTCCGAGGCCGCAAGGTCCCCAACCTTCCAGTCCACGGAGGAAGAAAGCGAATACAACCTCACCCCTCACACCTTTACCACCACCCAACAAACACCCATCCCCTCCACCCACCTCACTCACTTTCCATCCACTCAACCAGGACATACCGCAACCCCAACCCCTGCCGCTACCCTCCCTGCCACCCAGATCCCCTACAACATACCCACCACCCTCCACACCACACATGTTCCACAATATAACCCACAATACCTCCCAACAGCCCATATCCCTCCTCATAATCTTACCTCTACCTTCCCCGCCATGATCAACCATCTCATCCCACCTCATCTGCTCCCTACCCACCAGCCTAGGAGTCGCCATCCTTTCACCGACTTCATCGCCAACACCCCCCTACCCGCCTAGTGGGAACCCTTCACACTGGACCACTATACTGGTGAGACCGACCCTGACAAACACCTCAAATTCTACATCACCCATGTCGCCCTGTACACGTCCCAAGATGCAGTCTTCTGCAAAGCCTTCCCCACCACCCTCAAGGGCCCTACTCTGGAATGGTTCACAACCCTTCCGCCTTACTCCATCGACAACTTCGACGTCCTTTCACACATGTTCTCCACCCATTTTGCCGGCAGCCGTCCACACCAAACTACCACAATCTCCCTCCTGGGCATTAGACAAGAACAAGGCGAACCACTCAGAGCGTTCATAGACCGCTTTAGTAAGGCAGCTCTTCGCACCCCACACCTCAACCAAGAGATGATCCTCCAATGCATGGAACTTACCCTACAACCCGGCCCCTTCGCTAACAATGTCTACCTCCACCCACCTGCCTTTATGCACGAACTTAAATTGCGTGCAGCTGACTATGTCCACATGGAGGAAATGCAGACCCTCCATACCAAATTTTGCAATGACTATGCAGCCACCACCACCAACCCTACCCCGCAACCTCCCTGCCCTGATACCCGCCCACGCGAGCCCCGCCAACCTCGCTTCACCCGATATGCCCCTCTTACCGTAGCCCGCTCCTGCATCCTCGATGAGGCCCTACAAGCTGACCTCATCCCTCCACCACGTAAGACAACAACACCTCCTAACGCTGATATGACCAAATATTACCGTTACCACCGCAATCACGGCCACACTACAGAAGACTGCAAAGCACTCTAGGATAAGATAGAAGAACTGGTCCGTACTGGTCACTTTCGTCGCTTCATCCGTAGAGATGAACATCCCTCTCAATCCCGCCACCCCCTTGATCCGACCACAGACGCCCCCCACACGACTCCCGTCATGACAGATGCCCCGCCCAAACCGCTAACCAGGAACCCGAACCAGCCCGCACCGATATCACTCCCACCGACCCTCCCCTGCGTGGCACCATTAACACCATCTCTGGTGGCTTCGCTAGTGGAGGATCCACCTCTTCTACACGAAAGAAACACCTCCGCCATATCCAATCCATCAACCACATCACCCATTCCCACCACAGACGCCGCATGCCTCCTATCATCTTCACAGATGACGACTTTCATGGCCTCGACCATCAACAAGATGACCCCATGGTCATCACTGTTGAAATCGAAAACTACGCCGTTAAGAAAGTCCTTGTCGACCAAGGCAGCTCCGTTGACATCCTCTACTGGGCCACCTACCAAAAACTCCAACTTCTGGACACCGCCATAGTCCCATATGACGAGCCGATCTATGGCTTCTTTGGCGAACAAGTATCCACCCGTGGCTACATCGACCTCTACACCATCTTTCGTGAGGGAACCCAAACCAAAACCATCCCAATCCGCTTCCTTATCGTCGACGCGCCAACATCCTACAATGTCCTCCTAGGCCGTCCTTCCCTCAACACCCTTGGTGCTATCGTCTCCAGCCCCCACTTGGCCATGAAGTTCCCTTCTCCCTCTGGTGACATCCTTACCATCCACTGCGACCAGCGCTTAGCACGCGAATGTTACATGGTCAGCCTGCGCCCGCAGCTTCCAATTCAACAAACCAACCACATCGAGCGACCACCTGGCTCCAGCATTGCCCTGTCAGGCGAAGATCTAGATCCCAGAGTAGGCCGTGATATCCGTCTCGAACCAGTTGAAGAGACCTCCCCTCTTGAACTTCCCAACGGCCACTCTATCAACCTAGGCACCGGTTTGAACTCTGACGAGCGTGCCATCATCACACTCATCCTCACTAACAACACAGACCTTTTCGCTTGGTCAACCACTGACCTACCTGGGGTGGACCCTCAAGTGGCATCCCACAAACTCTCTATCTACAAAGAAGCCCGATACGTATCCCGGAAGAAACGCAAACTTGGCGAAGAACGCCGATTAGCGGCTAAGGTTGAGGCCGACAAGTTACTGAACGCAGGATTCATAAAAGAGGCTCACTACACCACTTGGCTTTCTAATGTAGTCTTGGTGAAGAAAGCCAATGGCAAATGGCGGATGTGTGTAGACTACACGGATCTGAACAAGGCCTGCCTTCACGATGCCTACCCCTTGCCCAATATCGACCGACTTGTTGATGGTGCAGCAGGGAATAAGGTGCTAAGCTTCTTGGATGCATATTCCGGATACAACCAAATCCCCATGGCCATATCTGACATGCACAAAACCGCCTTCATCACGGACGACGCAAACTACTTATATAAAGTTATGCCTTTTGGTCTTAAAAACGCTGGAGCAACCTACCAACGTCTAATGAACAAGGTCTTCAGTCATCTCATGGGACAATGTGTCGAAGTATATGTTGACGACATGGTTGTCAAGTCTCCAAGTCACCATCAACATGCCGAGGACCTCTCGGCCGTCTTCTCCGCACTACGCCAATACAACCTCCGCCTCAATCCTGACAAATGTGTATTCGGCATCGACCGTGGCAAATTTCTTGGGTTCATGTTGACCCAACGTGGCATAGAAGCCAATCCCGAAAAATATAAGGCCATTATTGAGATGCGCAGCCCCACTACCATCAAAGAGGTCCAACGCCTTATAGGCCACCTCACAGCCATTTCCCGTTTCCTACCCAAACTAGCCAAACAAACCCAACCCATCGTTCAACTCCTAAAGAAATCCACTCGGTTCACGTGGACTGATGATTGTGAACAAATCTTCCAGAAACTGAAAACAACCCTTACTTCGCCGCCTATTCTCCACAAGCCGGACACTCGCCAACCCCTCCTTGTATACATCACAGCCACTGACCACACCGTCAGCGCTGCACTTGTACAAGAAATAGAAGGTACGCTACATCCTGTGTACTTCGTTAGCAGAACGCTACAAGACCCTGAAACCAGATACCAAATGATGGAGAAACTAGCCCTGTCCCTGGTCCACACAGTCCGCCGTCTACGCCCATACTTCCAAAACCACAACATCACCGTCAAAACCGACTACCCAATCCAAAAAATACTGCAAAAACCAGATCTAGCCGGACGGATGTCATCCTGGGTCATCGAGCTGTCGGAATTCAACATTCGCTACGAACCCCATGGCCCCATTAAAGCCCAATGTCTCTTAGACTTCATCAACGACCTCCAGTACACACCCACAGAGGACCAGTGGACGCTCCATGTAGATGGTTCCTCAAATCCAAAAGGTGTCGGTGCTGACATCGTGTTAGAAGGCCCTAATGACATCCTCATCGAAAAATCCCTTCACTTTGCCTTCAAGACATCAAACAACCAAGCCGAATACGAGGCTATCCTCGCTAGCCTTTCCCTTGCCTGTGAAGTAGGTGTCAAGACGCTAACGTGTAAAACCGACTCCAAGCTTACTGTAGGGCACCTAAATGACGAGTTCTAGATCAAAGACCCCATCCTTCTACAATATTACCATCTGGTCTGTGCAGTCATTCAATCCGCCTTTGAACGAGTTACACCATGATAGGTGATGATCTTTACAAATGCGGGTACAACCAACCCCTCCTTAAATGCGTCATGGCAGAGCAAGCACACTATATTCTTAAAGAACTACACGAAGGCATTTGTGGCTACCATTCCGGCGCACGTACCATGGCTACCAGAATTCTTAGAGGCGGGTACTTCTGGCCGACTATAGAAGCAGACTGCCAGGATTATGTCCGAAAATGCAAACCATGCCAGAAACATGGCAACCTTATCCACCAGAAACAAGAACAACTGCACCACATACTATCCCCATAGCCATTCGCTAAGTGGGGAATGGATATCCTCGACCCTTTCTCACCCGGCAAAGGGCAGGTGAAATTCCTAATTGTAGCCGTCGACTACTTCACCAAATGGATAGCAGCCAAGCCGCTAACCACCATCACGATCCAACAAGTTCAGCAATTTGTTTGGAAAGATATTATATGCAGATATGGCGTCCCACATACTATCATCCCAAACAATGGTTGACAATTTATAGATAAGGAGCTAGCCAAGTTCTACACTGGCCTGGGTGTTACAACCGAAATTGCGATGGGACGACGAACCAAAAAAATAAAATTTGTAAAAACAGAGTTTGGAGTTGCCACCATAGTTATTATAGGAAACTGTGGAAAACCATAAAAAAAATAAGGTCTGCGAAAAACCAGATTTTGGGTCCGGGAGTCGGTTACGCGTGGGGAAGGTATTAACACTCCACAACGTCCGTCCTAAGACGGTACCTTTAATTAAATGTGCAAAAGTTATGTGGTTTTTTCAAAATATTTAATTTTCCCCAAAAATATTAATAAAAGAATGTACACAAAACAACAAAACTATTTTTTTGATTTTTTGGGCCCGACGAGGATTAATCCTCGCTCCTACGTATCTCCATGTGAATGGAGAATCAGGGTTACGTAGTTCTTTTAAATAATCTATTTGGAAAATTATTTGAAAATGATTTAATTTGTTTTATAATTTTAAAAATCTTTTTATTTAAATTTTAGTATTATTTTAAAATTGGTGTCATGCGACGCGAGCGGCCGGATAGACACTTCAAATAAATTTTTTTCTAATCTTTTATTTTTTTATTTTTTAATCATTTATAAATTTTTAATATTTTTTTAAAGTTATTTTGGAGTAGTTGTGGATGTCATTGCGACGTGAGCAACCAAATAGATATAAAAGAGTAAACAAAGAAAGTTATATTTTATTCTTAGATTGATATATATTTTTTCGAAAAAAAAGGAACGAAAGTCTAAAATAGGTGTCATGCAACGCGAGCGGTCGAACAAACACCAAAAAAATGGGAAAAATAATTTAATGATTTAAAAAGAATAATAAAAAATTGATAAAAATAAATCAAAAGAAAAAAAGAATGAACTAGCAGTTACGTACCTTAAAAAAGGTTCAATATCTCCTTACCTTTTCTCTTTTTCTTATTCTTTGCCTCCTTTTCTAATATTTTTGTTTTTTTAGAGAGATAAAGATGAGAGGTGTCTATGTGGGTGGTAATGAGAGAAAGAGAGAGGGTAGAGAATGTTTTTTTTTCTTTTTTCTCCCTACTTCAATATGTTTTTTTTAAAAGAGAGATTAAAAAGAGGTGTGTATGTAGGAGTGGTGATGGGAAAGAATTAGAGTAGTGTCTTGAATTTTTTTCTGGTCATGACAGAGTGCGTATTTATATTCACAACTTGCAATGTCAATGCAATCTCAGCCTTAATTGTAACGAACAATATAAGGAAGAAATTGATCATGATAGTAGCAAATTATGAGTATCAAATCGCAACAAAATAGAGCACAAAATCAATCATCATCAATAACAAATCAGAGCACAAAATTAATCCCAATTAATAACATTGATTCTTACCATTTGAAGAGATATTGCTTCTAATTATTATTATATAATTAATTTCTCTGTCAGGAACAAAGATAGAAAATATTTGAGTTATTGAGCTCATGAAAATAAATAACAAATTGGGCTCTTCCTCCATTTTTTTCTTCTTTTTTTTCTCTCTTTTTTCTTTTTTTTTTCTAAAGTTGATGTTTGAAAATCTGTTTGAAGAAAATTTTGTTTCACATTTTTTTTATTTTCCATTAACTAAAAAAACCTTTTTTTATTATTTTTTATTATTTTTTTCGAAAATAAATTTATTCACCCGGATGAAATTGGGTGTTGACACTGGGCATCAAACACATCACAAGTTCTGTAGAACATCCACAAACCAATGGACAAGCAGAGGTGGCAAATAAAGTTATCCTAGTGGAGCTACGCAAGAGATTAGATACCGCCAAAGGCCGATGGCCCGTAGAGTTAGTAGAAGTGCTATGGGCTTACAGGTGCACCCCTTAATCATCAACAAACGAATCCCCATTCAGCCTAGTCTATAGTGCAGACGCCATGATACTGGTTGAGATTGGTGAACCATCCCTGCACCGAGAACTATACGACCCAACTCACAACCACCAAAACATGGCTATACATCTCGACCTCCTACCCGAACTCAGAGAAAAAGCCCAGATACGCAATTTAGCTGCCAAACAAAGAGCTGCCAGAAAGTATAACACAAACTTATGTCCACGATCGTTCGCAATCGGGGACTTAGTATGGAGAATGGCCAGCAGTGCAAGAAAGAAGGATGGCAAATTCTCCGCCAACTGGGACGGCCCATACCCCATCGTGAAGACGCAAGAGGAGGAGCTTATCGCCTTGAACATTTATCTGGGGAAGAAATACCTAACACTTGGAATGTATCCCACCTCAAACTTTATTTCAGTTAAATGTATGCTGCAATAAGCCGAACACTTATAACCCTGGGTGTACTCTTTTTCCTCACCTAGTCTTTTTTCCCTAAGGAGGGTTTTGGCCAGGGAGGTTTTAACGAGGCACCCCATATTCAATAAATAAAACAAAGGGTTCTCAACTATACAACTTTCCTACGTTTTTACTCTCATATTCGTTTAAGTTCCCCACCCTTACCACAAGTAAGCAGCCTAGGTCGAACACCCTTAATTTGTGCTTAAATTGTCTTAGTTCCCCACCCTTACCACAAGTAAGCGGCCTGGGTCGAACACCCTTAACTTGTGCTTAAATCGTTTAAGTTCCCCACCCTTACCACAAGTAAGCGGCCTGGGTCGAACACCCTTAACTTGTGTTTTAATTCGTTTAAGTTCCCCACCCTTACCACAAGTAAGCGGCCTAGGTCGAACACCCTTAATTTGTGCTTAAATCGTCTTAGTTCCCCACCCTTACCACAAGTAAGCGGCTTGATTCGAACACCCTTAGCATACAGTCGAACGCGCCATACATACACCACAGATCATCAAAATCCATCATACACCATAACATACAGAACATTAATCGCATTCAACATAGATGCAAAAGTGTATCAATGTAACACAATGTACCAACTATTACAAACATAGGCTCAAATAATATTTTCAAATCAATAAAATTCGAGGTCCTATTCTGCTGCATCAAGGGCCACCTCCTCGGCATCACCCGCTTCCTTCACCTCTTTAGCCGCCTTCTCCTCCGCCTCCTCACCCTACTGCTTTCATCTTCCTTCACAAGCCTCCCATCAATAACATCCTTGTTAACATCAAACTTTGTGTCCGTAATATCAACCTTCTCATGGAAAAAGGCTGCTTGACGTAGACTTTCTCAAAACCGTTGATGTGTTCTTGTATGATATAGTTCTTCAGGTCGTCAAGCTCACCGATAGCACCGTCATACTTTTCCTTCAGTTCGTCATAGTCCTCCTCCAACTCCTCTATTCTCTTGTTCAATTTCTCCTCAGAATCCAAACACCTAACCCTCCACGTTGCCAACCTCTTTCTCTCTGCCTCCCAACCCTCATTCTCCTTCTTCCACGTAGCCCTTTCCTCCTCAAACTTGTCAACTTTCCCCTACAGCTCTTCCACCTTCTCCCGACCTCCCTCCTTCACCTCCCGTCGATATAAAGACCCTACACGACGACTCAATATCAGGGCCTTGCTCCCAAATTCCACCATTGTCCTTACGATATGATCCGCCTCCATACCGTCGATTGAGTTTATAATGGTATCCGGGAGGTTGATCGCGATATCCTTTCTCAGATATTTTTGGCAACTCAATTAAGCCAGATTTTGGTCCTTTCTCTCCACTAGCCGACCCTGCCCCAAGCAAGACCGCCTTCACTTTCTTCACATCCTTCCCATTATCGGCGCCAGGCGGCAACTCGGCTTTCCTCTTCGTTCCACCATGTACGTGAACTTCCACCACGGACTCTTGCAAATTGGGAACGTCAACTTTCCCAGCTGCCTTAGCCTTAGCGGCCATCTCCTTCCTCAGCGACTGGAAGAGCGCCAAATTCTTTTTCCCTGATTGCGCTATGTGCCCTACAATAACACAGTAAACCCCGGATTAAAACAACTTAGAATCATTAACACATTTTAAGTAACAAACAGATACCTTCAATATCTATAATCGGATGCACCGAATTATAAACTCTAACTAAGCCCTTAGTGGGCAACTTATCGAATAACTTCATTAAGATCTTCACCACCTCCTTATCCCCCGCCGACAACTCATCCGTCCCCATATCCTTGTACCGAGAAGGGGTACCCGTCCAGCTAAATGGGAACTTTGTACTCCCATCAGCATTCAAGAAATAAGGCTTGCCCTTTTCCTTCACCACAACTTTGCAGTACCCATCCTTAAAGTGCTTAAAAGACTGGGAAAATGCATCCAGTCTGCTGATACTAGGACTACTTATCAGAGACAACCAAGTAGTCAGCCGACGGGGTCTGGTGTCATAGAAGTACAAGAAAGCGTAAGGAGAAGGCTCCAGGTATAGAGATTGGCACAAGATGCGAAAGGCTTGCAAGTAAGCCCAACTAGTTGGGTGCAACTGTGTAGGTGCCACGTTCAGCGCGCGCAACACATCTATAGCGAAATCATCTAGCGGTAACCGCACATGTACATGTAGAAGAACTTCTCTGTAGCCCCCTCCTGCCCGTGACACACACGATCAATAGCGCTAACCCTCTCCAGGGAAATGATATCCCTGCTTACACCCTTTGAGATGACAGACGTACAGTTCAGCCAGGAGTTCAATAAGAGAGACCACCGGAACAAAGATGATTGATTGCGGACATCGGCAACCGCCCACCCATAACCACCTTTGGCCGGCAAATCACTCTCGGCCAACTCCTCAGGGGGATCTTCGCGGACCTCCCTCACCATTTCCATGGGGATCCCACTTACCATACCTCTAGAACTAGTACCCTCTTCATCAACTTGCCTACCTCTACTACTCTCCGACCCCATACTCTCACTACTAGATGTGGACAACGATATACTATCACTACTAGACATACATTTTTTTCATGTTTACGAAAAGATGTCGACTGAAATTAGGAACTAGTCGAACAGTAAAATGCACACAAGACCTCTGAATACAAAACTCTCGCAAATGAACCAAGTAACCCTTCACTCATTTTGAAATCCATATTTATAGCCCAGAATCCCAAAAGGCGAAAACCCCTTCCCGCCAAAACAACAACTCATACCAATCGACACCATCATTACAAGAGACGTGACTATTAAAAATGACGACGCCAGAACTTCCTGATTTGACCCTTGACACCCCTTCACCTACCTTCAAACGATTACCACTTTCTAGCCTTAACATTGTTCATCACACTTAAAGGCTGGGGGACTGATGTATCACACCTAGCCGGTTCCGCTAGCATATCAACACATATCACCCTTGACCGACACCTATGTCGGTTAAGGCTGGGGGACTGGTAGTCGGTTTAGGCTGACAACCTTAGTATACTCAGTAAAATCGAAGCCCCCTGTGTTCAATAGGTCCTAAGGGCCTGGGTTAGGGCCCAGGCCCACTTATAGCCCAAACTAGAGCCCAAGCCAAGGCCCGACCCATGGGATAACCAGACATAATTAATGCTCTATAAATACACGTGGACCCAATAATTAAAGGTACGAATTCATTAATCACTGATTTGACCTTTTGAGAGTTTTGACTCACTTGAGCTTCAGAGCCCCTTTTGTAGGTAACCCCTCCTAGGTCCAAACCGACATGTACCAACCGGGAAGAAGCCAACTGAGGAGATAACGGACTACACGGGTAAGGTGACGCTTGTGCCTAACTTATCTTGTTTGTTCTCTGCAGGAACAAAGACTAAAAAATAATTTATCATAATCTAACAAAAAATTTAGAGATAACAAAAAATTATGATAATCAAGTCCACTTAAAAATTGTCTGTAAAAAAATCAAATAATACATTACTTCCGATTCTATATTCATAAAAAATAATATACAAAATGTCATGAGATAAAAAATAGTGCTTAATATTAAACAAGTATTTCACTACCAAGAGAGACAAGAGAAAATTATCTTCTTTTTTTTCTTTAAAAATAGAAGAAAAGATATAAAAAATGAGGGCAAAAATAATGAATTTCTGTTTAACTTATTTTTTTTTCGATAACAAAAGAAATTAGGTGAGGGTTGTAACATCCCATTTAATTTAATATGCGAAATTAAAAGAAGCGTCACATAAAGATAACATACTAGCGTAGTCCTGGAGTTTCAAACTCAACTCCTTACAACCTAAGGCACACCACGATGCCCAAAAGAAAACTGGATAAAAAGTTTACAAAATGTATATAAATCCAAGGATAAACAAGTACATGGGCCACAACCCTAAAGAAAAGCCCATAAAGAAAATTTAAGCCCGGTCCACGCGGACTATGCAGCGGAACCATCACCTCCCTGTTGCCCACGGGTGTTCCTCACATCTGCTCACACCAACAAGTTGATGATCATCGCAAAGGAGATTACGACACAACAGGACACAACAAACAAGCAGGGTAAGCTAGAGCACAAAAGATTTTATCCACGCAATCAAATATATCTTTCACATTTCCATATACACATATCAACCAAGCATTTTATGACTTCACAGGCATTACACTAAGACACGACTCGACTCATTCGGATACATATAACCTGGTCAGATTCAGCGGATGCTTGCACTTGTGGTGGATACCTCTACTTACCCCCGAGCTGCTCACCCCCAAGCATTGTGTTATAAGTGTTACAATGAATCAATTTCCCTCACCTCAAGGTTAGCCCTTAGTGAATTTCAGGCCTCCTACGACTCTCACCACAGGAGTCAATCCGCTCTAGGTGAGACTAGCTGACTCCTTAGAGTGTCAGGATGCAACCTTACCTTGAATCCTTACCAAGTTATACAGATGGGGCACCACCATAGACACCCACTAACAGGTGTCATGGAATTACGTCCCGACCACTAAAGCACGACCCTAAAAACCCCACCTAGGGATCTCAAGGAATTACGCACTAACCACAAACTAAATCATCATCAAATATGTAATTATTCAACACACATACGTAAATATCCCATGTCAACCTTAGTAATTCCATCCTCCGTTGCATCCCATGTCAATCTCTTACATTCACCAATCTCAAACCATGAAAGTAGAAGTGTGTTTCATACCGACACCTTGCCATATTCATTAAACAACCTTCACTCATGTCTCATGCCAAATCCATACCAACACGTCATTTTAATTCCATGAATCATCTCATACCCAAAGCATAATCATATCATGTTAAAACTCATGAATCACAATTCATCATCCACCTTATTCATGCAAAGCCACTCAATTCATACTTAGAAAGGCATAAACAATTCATACATGTATTCAACATCCAAGAACAAAGAAATCCATCAACATACATACTCCTCACTCAGCCCTTCGCTCAAGCAGAAGAGCCTCGCTCAGGCGAGAAGTCTCTCTCGCTTAGACGAGCACCCTCCGCCTAGGCGAGGGCTCGAGTCAGGAAGTGTGGCATTATCGCGCCCGCTCGCTTAGGCGAGACCACCTTACCTCAACGAGATGGGTTCTCGCTCAAAACTGGCGCTCGTCGCCTGGGTGACCATTCGCTCAAGTAGCTTGGGCGAGTTACTGCTAATCTCGCCTCGGCGAGATGTACTCGCTTGGGCGAGACAACCAGAACCCATCACTGTTCACGTAGGCAGATACATCCAAACAGACCAAAACATGTTTTTAACAGCTCCAACACAGTTCATAATGGCAACCCAACATTCAACTCACGAAACAAGACCAAGCATACAAGAACACGAAATAAAACAGTAAGCCCTAACTTCCCCGTACCTGGAAAATGTTAGCTAAGGCTTTGATACTCGAACAGTGAAGGACAATAGCTTAAGGAACCACTTCACGAACTAAAAAATAGTGGGACAAGTTCAAAACGAGTTCATTAGAAAGCTCTAATTGAGAACATAAGGAAGAGGCGAAAAGAACAGAGAGCTTGAGTTGGGAGAGACTTACGCGGAATGGAAGAATGAGGCTGAGCTTGCTAGGCTGTGACGGTTCCAAACTCAAGCAAAGGATGACGGCAGCTGCTCTAAGGGATGTGAGGAATCTGTTTTTACGAAAAGTGAGCACAAGTTAGGGTTTGGGGTACCTTAGGTCAGAAATTGGATTGGGCCAACCCCCTTTAGGCCCAAAAGATTGGGCAACCTTTAAAATAAGATGGGCAAAAAATAATTGGGCCTTGTATTCCTCATATCCTCCTCCATCTCCCAAGTAGAGTCACCCGTCGTCCGATCCCAGATGACTTTGACAAGACTGACCGTCTTCCCTCAGCGTTCCTCAACTTTGCTGTCCTCTAACGCGATGGGTGGTACTTCCACAGTAAGATCCTCTCTGATCTGTATATCCTCAGCTTCTAACACATGAGCCGGATCGAACACATACTTCCTCAGCTGTGAGACGTGGAACACCGGATGAAGATTTTCCAACTGAGGGGGTAAAGCTATCTCGTAAGCCACCGGTCCAATCCTCCTCGTGACCTGATAGGGACCAAGGAACTTAGGAGAGAGCTTCTTTGGGTGGAGAGCCCTTCCCACACCAGTGGTTTGGGTCACCCTCAAGAACACATGATCGCCAGCTGCGAACTCCAAGGGCCTCCTCCTACTGTCTGCATAGGCCTTCTGCTTGCTCTGAGAAGCCTGCATTCTATTCTTCACCATCCTCACTTTCTCATTGGTCTGTTCTAATAATTCTGGTCTAACCAACACCACTTCTCCATCCTGGTACCAACAGAGAGGAGTCCTACACCTCCTGCCATAAAGAGCCTCGTATGGCGCCATGCCAATGCTCGCATGAAAACTATTGTAGTAGGTGAACTCTATCAAAGGCAATACCTCATCCCAAGCACCCAGGTGGTCTAGTATGCATGTTCTCAACAAATCCTTTAATGACTGAATTGTCCTCTCAAACTGGCCATCGGTCTGAGGGTGATAAGCTGAACTCATGGTGAGCTTGCTACCAATAGCACTCTGTAGCGTCTGCCAAAACCGAGATGTGAACCGCGGGTCTCTGTCAGAAACTATGCTCGAAGGCCCCCCATGAAGCCTTACTATCTCCTTAATGTACAATTGGGCACTCTTGGTTAGTCGATCCACTATAACCCAGATTGTATCATGCCCCCTAAGAGTCCGTGGAAGATGGGTCACAAAGTCCATGGAGATGCTGTCCCATTTCCATACTGGTATCTCCAAGGGCTGTAGATTCCCACAGAGTCTCTGATGCTCCACCTTCGCCTTCTGGCATGTTAAACATGCTGATACAAACTGAGCCACATCTTTCTTCATCCCTTGCCACCAGAAGGTTTCCTTGAGATCCTGGTACATCTTAGTCATGCCAGGGTGCAGACTAAGGCAACTCTTATGTCCTTCCTCCGGAATTAACTTCTTTACCTCAACATCATTAGGTACACAAATCCTACCCTGGAATCTCAAGATATCATCATTACCCAAAGCGAAATCTCTAGTCTCATCTCACCCAAGTTGTTCTTTGACTCTATTCAGACTGGCATCCAACAACTGTCTCTCTCTAACCGAGGTCAAGAAGTCACTAGATATAGTCAGGGTACTACACCTAATGAACTCAAACCTCAAATCCACCTGCAGCCTCATGTCTTTGAACTTCTCTAGTAGTTCCACCTCCTTAATCATAAGGTGTGCACTATGCACTATCTTCCTACTCAAGACATCCGCCATTACATTCGCCTTCCCGGCATGATATAGCAGTTCAAAATCATAGTCCTTCAAGAACTCCATCCATCTCCTTTGTCTCATGTTCAGCTCTTTCTGATCAAACATATACTTGAGACTCTTATGATCGCTGAACACACGAAACTAGGCACCATAGAGGTAATGCCTCCAGATCTTCAAAGCAAACACTATGGCTGCCAACTCCAAGTTATGAGTGGGGTAGTTTCTCTCATGTACTTTAAGTTGCCTCGAAGCATAGGCCACTGCCTTCTTTTCTTGCATCAAAACATAGCCAAGCCCAAGATGAGATGCCTCACAGTAGACCACAAATGGTTTCCCAACATCCAAAATTACCAATATGGGAGCACTAGTCAACCTCCGTTTAAGCTCTTGAAAACTCTCCTCACACTTGTCCGTCCATGTGAAGGGTTGGTCCTTCCTAGTAAGCAGTGTCAGAGGCGCCACTATCTTGGAGAATCCCTCTATAAATCTCCTATAGTAGCCCGCTAACCCTACAAAGCTCCTGATCTCTGTGGCTGACTTAGGACTTTCCCACTTAACCACTGCCTCAACCTTCGCTGGATCCACTGAAATATCTTGCGCCGATATCACGTGCCCCAAAAACTGAACTTCATCCATCCAGAACTCACACTTGGATAACTTGGCATAAATTTGCTTTTCCCTCAAGACACCGAGGACCAACCTCAAGTGTTCTGCGTGTTCCTCTCGAGTCCTGGAGTAGATAAGTATGTAGTCTATGAAGACCACGACAAACTTATCTAAGAATGGTCTGAAAATCCTGTTCATGTAGTCCATGAACATTGCTGGAGCGTTAGTCACACCGAACGACATAACCACGTACTCATAATGTCCATACCGTGACCGGAAGGCAGTCTTCTGTACATCCTCTGCCTTTACCAAGATTTGGTGGTATCCTGACCGTAGATATATTTTTGAGAACACCGACGACCCATGCAGTTGATCCATCAAGTCATCAATTCTTGGAAGCGGGTATTTATTCTTGATCGTCATTTTGTTCAACTGCCTGTAGTCCACACACAGACGTGAACTCCCATCCTTGTTCTTCACCAACACTACTGGTGCTCCCCAAGGCAAAGTGCTGGGTCAGATAAACTGCTTCTCCATTAGCTCTTCTATCTGTTTCTTAAGTTCAACCAACTCTGCCGGAGCCATGCGGTATGGAGCCATCGATACCGAGCCGGTTCCTGGTACTAGATCGATAGAGAACTCTACCTCTCTGCGGGGAGGCAACCCTGGCACCTCGTTAGGAAATACATCCTCAAACTCATGCACGACTAGTATAACTGACGTCCTCTCCTCCTTCTCCATCCCAGATGTGTGAAGATTATGTAACACTGCGCGCCATCATGGAGTTCCTTCATAACACCCTGAGAAGATACCAACCCAGGCTCCTCTAAGTCGGGAAACAACAGTTTATTCTCTCGGCAGTCGATAAGAATGCGATTGGCAAAAAGCCAATCCATCCCTAAAATCACTTCCAAGTCTTGTAGTGGCAGGCAGATTAGGTTCACCTTGTACTTGCGTCCTTCCACCTCGACCGGACACCTAGCACATAAGGACGACGTCCTGACCAAACCCGACGCCAGAGTAGACACCGCAAGCTCGCATTGCAGCTCGCACACCAGCAGACCCAAATGTTCACACAATCATCTGACACAAAGGAGCGTGTCGCTCCAAAATTTTACAATACACAGCAAGACATACCAACTATCATGCAACTACCCATAACCAGGTTACTTGAACCAGTCGCCTCTGCTCTTGTCATGGCATACACTATGCATGTCGCCTAAGGCCTGTTGCCTCTGTCTCTCCCCTGGTGCTGGTGAGGAGTCTGAATTGGAGGGCGTGTTGCTGCCCTAGCAAGGTTGGGACAGTCCTTCCCAAAGTGGCCCTCCTTGCCACAGTTGTTGCATCTGCGGTAACCCCCATGCGTGGGCAAGCACTCCTCAGGTGAGGACCTCCACATATGTAACACTGCACCCGACCCTGCTGAGGGGAGAAACTCCTAGACCCCTGAGGCTGATGGTGAGGTCTGTCATATGGTCTCCTTCGCTCCTCATGTTTGGGCTTGGACCTAGATGGTCCGCCAATCCTCTGAGGCTATTGTGGCTGCTGTGGGCGCTGGCCTTCCACCTCACGTTTCATCTTCTCCATCACTCTAGCCTTCTCCACCAGAGCGGCAAAGTCTTTGATGGACAAAGGAGCCACCATCAAACGGATATCACCACGGAGACCATTCTCAAACTTGCGGCACCTCAATTCCTCGTTGAGCGGTAGAGTGTAGAAGCGGATGAGGTGCTTGAATCTCTCAGCATACTCTGCCACGGTCTTCCCTCCCTGGGTCAAGTGGAGGAATTCCACCTCCTTGGCGTATTGGATGTTGTCTGGGAAATACTCAGAGAAGAATCTCTCTCTGAAAGCCTCCTATGTCACCGACTTATCCCTCTCCTCAAGGATGGATTTGGTGCTAATCCACCAATGCTCCGCCTCCCCCGTGAGCATATACACAGAGAACGCTAACATGTTCTCTGCGGGGCACATCTTTACATCATAGATGTGCTCTAGGTCCTTCAGCCATTGGTCTGCGGCGTCAAGACTAGTCTTGTCGTCAAACTTCACCGAGTGATGCTTCAGGAAATCTTCTAAGCTCCACTCCCTAACTGCAGATTGTGGTTCAGGATCGAAGGCAGGTACAACTGTCCTGGTCTCTTCCAGCTGCCGGAGAGCCTCCATGTGTTGCCTATGGGCCTCCTCCGCAGCTACCCAAGCAGCCTCTATCTACTGCATCACCACCTGCTGCTGCTCAAGCGACGCTGCCTGTCGCTGCATTGATGCCTCGTGCTGCTGCATCACAGCTGTACTCTGCTGCATCATAGCAACTACCATGGCTTCTATAGCTCTTGGGATGTCCGGGGCATCGCCCTAGGAGGATTGTTCCTACGATGAGGTGTCATAGCTCACTGGAACATAGAAAATCACTTGGTTAGGCTTGATGAGATAGGAATGTAACTAGGACACTTAGAAAGACACAGAGAAATAAGCAGACATCCAAGTCCACAGACCTAAGGAATGACCGCTCTGATACCATAAATGTAACACCCCATTTAATTTAATATGCGAAATTAAAGGAAGCGTCATATAAAGATAACATACTAGCGCAGTCTTGGAGTTTCAAACTCAACTCCTTACAACCCAAGGCACACCACGATGCCCAAAAGAAAATTGGATAAAAAGTCTACAAAATGTATATAAATCCAAGGACAAACAAGTACATGGGCCATAGCCCTAAAGAAAAGCCCATAAAAAAAATTTAAGCCTAGTCCACACAGACTATGCAGCGGAACCATCACCTCCTTGTTGCCCACGGGTGTTCCTCGCATCTGCTCACACCAACAAGTTGATGATCATCGCAAATGAGAGTACCACACAACAAGACACACAACAAACAAGAAGGGTAAGCTAGAGCACAAAATATTTTATCCACGCAATCAAATATATCTTTCACATTTCCATATACACATATCAACCAAGCATGTTATGACTTCACAAGCATTACACTAAGACACAACTCGACTCATCCGGATACATATAACCTGGTCGGATTCAGCGGATGCTTGCACTTGTGGTGGATACCTCTGCTTACCCTCAAGCTGCTCACCCCCGAGCTGCTCACCCCTGAGCTATGTGTTATAAGTGTTACAATGAATCAATTTCCCTCACCACAAGGTTAGCCCTTAGTGAATTTCAGGCCTCTTGCTACTCTCACCACAGGAGTCAATCCGCTCTAGGTGAGACTAACTGACTCCTTAGAGTGTCAAGATGCAATCTTACCTTGAATCCTTACCAAGTTATACAGATGGGGCACCACCATAGACACCCACTAATAGGGCCATGGAATTACGTCCCGACCACTGAAGCACGACCTTGAAAACCCCACCTAGGGATCTCAAGGAATTACGCACTGACCACAGACCAAATCATCATCAAACAAGTAATTATTCAACACACATACGTAAATATCCCATGCCAACCTTGGCAATTCCATCCTCCGTTGTATCCCATGTCAATATCTTTCATTCACCAATCTCAAACCATGAAAGTAGGAGTGTGTTTCATACTGACACCATGCCATATTCATTAAACAACCTTCACTCATGTCTCATGCCAAATCCATACCAACACATCATTTTAATTCCATGAATCATCTCATACCAAAAGCATAATCATATCATGTTAAAACCCATGAATCACAATTCATCATCCACCTTATTCATGCAAAGCCACTCAATTCATACTTAGAAAGGCATAAACAATTCATACATGTATTCAACATCCAAGAACAAAGAAATCCATCAACATACATACTCCTCAGTCAGCCCTTCGCTCAGGTAGAAGAGCCTCGCTCAGGCGAGAAGTCTCTCTCGCTCAGGCGAGGGCTCGAGTCAGGAACAGTGGCACTATTGCGCTCGCTCGCATAGGCGAGACCACCTTGCCTCAGCGAGATGGGTTCTCGCTCAAAACTGGCGCTCGTCGCCTGGGTGACCGTTCGCTCAAGCAGCTTGGGCGAGTTACTGCTAATCTCGCCTAAGCGAGATGTACTCGCTTGGGCGAGGCAACCAGAACCCGTCATTGTTCACGCAGGCAGATACATCCAAATAGACCAAAACATGTTTTTAACAGCTCCTACACAGTTTATAATGGCAACCCAACATTCAACTCACAAAAGAAGACCAAGCATACAAGAACACGAAATAAAACAGTAAGCCCGAACTTCCCCGTACCTGGAAAACGTTAGCTAAGGCTTTGATACTCGACAGTAGCTTAAGGAACCGCTTCGCGAACTGAAAAACAATGGGACAAGTTCAAAACGAGCTCATTAGAAAGCTCTAACTGAGAACATAAGGAAGAGGCGAAAAGAATAGAGAGCTTGAGTTGGGAGAGACTTACCCGGAATGGAAGAATGAGGCTGAGCTTGCTAGGTTATGACGGTTCCAAACCCTAACAGAGGATGATGACAGCTGCTCTAAGGGATGTGAGGAATCTGTTTTTACGAAAAGTGAGCACAAGTTAGGGTTTGGGGTACCTTAGGTTAGAAATTGGATTGGGTCAACCCCTTTAGGCCCAAAAGATTGGGCAGCCTTTAAAATAAGATGGACAGAAACAATTGGACCTTACAAGGGTGAGAGATGAGTACAACATATGAAAAACTCAAAAGACAATGAGAAAAAAAAATGAAAATGATCTTTATAATTATTTTTTTTATTATACTTGATTTTATATTTTACTATTTATTAACATTAAATATTTTACTTTATAAAAGAAATAAAAAATACCTAATTTAGTTTTCATTAATTTTTCAATATAATATTATCTAATTAAAAAAGATTCATATAATTTAAAAAATTAAAAACATACATAACTTTAAAAAAAGTAAACACATATAATTTAAAAATATTGAAAAAATAAATAAAAAATTAGAAAAGTTTGGGGGCTGTGGCCCCACTTGCTCCTTAAGAGCTCTGCCACTGAAATATACTACTCTATTTAAATTTAAAGAATTTCATTAAAATTTATCACAATAACAAAATGAAAATAATTTTTATTTCACCCAATAATTTATTAAAGACAATAAATATATTTTCTTAAATCACAATAGGTTTATATAATAAAGAATATATACCAAGAAATATCTTATGATACCCTTGAAAATAATTATTTTAAGCATTTCCTACGAAAGATTAACCCTTGGCTCATCATAATATCTCAAATATAAATCTTGACAATATAGGTCGAAGTTAGTTTAAAATGTATTAATCTCTAGACTTTAAGATGTGTTCTAATTCACTTTTTAAATCTCAAAATGTGTTTTTGACAATATGATAAACCTCCCTCCAGCATTTGGATACTTGATATCTTAAATTCGTGACTTGTACTATTAATGAAGTTAAAAATATATAGTTCTTTTGTTAATACATACTTTCAGCATGATCCACAAATCATCCCAAATTTGTTACCTTACATTTCATACATATATATCATCTAAATCATACTTAGTCACAACATCAATCAATTCTCATAAAATATTATTTTCAATTATTTAAAAGAAACATAAATAATTACACTACAATATAATCATCATTTGATTACAATAAATTAAAATTGTGAATATCTAAACTATTTAAATAAAATAAATCAAAATTATTTAACTCAATCTCTACACCATATACCATGCCTCTTACTTCATTATATTGTATCAAATTTTAAAAACAACTCATAAAATCATAAATCATTCCACAATAATAATTAAAAATAACAAACCATACAAGTTATACCTATCCATTCAAGCTTAAATGCAACTCATAAGAATGCTAAGATGATAAGCTACAACTCTTACAAAGACTTAAACTTCTAACAAAAGCATTTACTTAACTTAAAAGTTCAAAAATCATAACAACTCCAACTAAAATTGAAAAACTTGATATTTTCTCACTAAAACAAACATAAATGAAGTTCTAGACTTCCTTTATAATTTATTTCAAAACTATTATAAAGACAACATCTGAGAGCACAATATTTATGAAGACTACTTGACCTAGTTATTGACCTAGTTATAGAAGTCTTGATCTACTTAGTACTTACATATTTGCTAATTAAATTTAAGATAATACTTTCACTACCTACTTTTGGGTTTGAATATGCTAAGTGAGGATGAGAGTAATGTTGAGTCTCTTAATAAAATTTCCTGGATGAAATTTCCATCCGTTGAGTAAAATATGCATAGTTTTCCATTTTTCAGAATTTCCAAAACCATTTTCAAAGTGCAACCAATTATTTCTTTTAACCAAACACATATGTAATAAGTTCTAAATGCTTACCTTCAGCTACCAACAAACACTATTTCTATTTTCACATCAACACAACTAATTTTGACAATACAAAAACAAATTGTTCAATTCACTACACCATTTTTCATTTTGGACCCAACTCATGGACCAAAATATTTATCAAGAAATATCTTATGATACCCTTGAAAAGAATTATTTTAAGCATTTTCTACGAAAGATTAACCCTTGACTCATCATAATATCTCAAATATTAATATTGACAACATAGGTGTGAGTTTAAAATGTATTAATCTCTAGACTTTAAGATGTGTTCTAATTCACTTTTTAAATCTCAAAATGTGTTTTTGAAAATATGATAAACATCCCTCTAACTTTTCGATACTTGATATCTTAAAATTCGTGACTTGTACTATTAATGAAATTAAAAACATATAGTTCTTTTGTTAATACATACTTTTAGCATGATCCACAAATCATCCCAAATTTGTGACCTTACATTTCATACATGTATATCATCTAAATCATACTTAGTCACAACATCATTCAATTCTCATAAAATATTATTTTCAAGCATTTAAAAGAGACATAAATAATTTTATTACAATATAATCATCATTTGATTACAATAAATTAAAATTATGAATATCTAAACTATTTAAATAAAATAAATCAAAATTATTTAACTTGATCTCTACATCATATACCATGCCTCTTACTTCATTATATTGCATCAAATTTCAAAAACAACTCATAAAATCATAAATCATTCCACAATAATAATTAAAGATAACAAACCATACGAAGTTATATCCATCCAATCAAGCTCAAATGCATCTCATAAGAAAGCTAAGATGATAAGCTACAACTCTTATAAAGACTGAAACTTCTAACAAAAGCATGGACCAATGGTTTAAAAATCATGGCCTAAAATAAGTATAAGCAATAATTTTTAATTGTTGCCAATATAATAATTTTTTTCCTTTAAACCAAAATATAAAACAAAGCCATTGTTTATATATCTTAAGCAACCAGTGATAAAACATTGATACTTAAGGCCACATTTATTAAAATGTGAGTATTTTAAACAACATTTTTTAAAATGTGGATATTTTAAATAATGATTTAAAAAATGTGGATACTTGTTTCACTCAAATAATTAAACTAGATAGTCCCTTAAAAATGAAACTCAAGAACCCGAAACTTAAAAATGTTGATTAACTGTGAAAATGAAGAAGGATTTGGTAAGCCCCTTTCAGACCCACACTTCACCCTCGCTTAAACTCTATCCCGCTCATGCTCCTTCCCTCTCACACTTTGTTCGAGTTCATAAGCATCTTCTTCCCGTACTACACTCGCACCCTTCAATATATTTCTCTTCACCGTCTCATTCTACAAAGCAGAAGTGAAAGGATTTGATTTAGCGAGATTGAAGGTGAAGGCGGTGGGACATCACAATAAGGTATTTTATAAAACTAATATTTAGGATTTTCATGATGAAAATGGGATAGGAATCAATTTTAGGATTTGTGGTTGACAATCGAAAAGGGATTTTCGTTATGTCAATTTTAGGAACTATTTTTTGGAATTCTTCATTAATATATTAACATGGAAGCCCATGAGATCTTTGCGTTTTTCAACATTGGGGTTGCCCTCATAACCTTCTACACTAAATATTCGAGGGTAGACTGAAATTTAAAGTTTATAATCCAATCTTAACTATCCATATTCAATTATTCTCTAAACAATCATAAAATAGTCCTTACATGTACTTGATCATATTGTACAACATCAATTATATAAAATACGACTTCCAACTTTATATTAACATAACCAAAGTTAACCATACCAAACCTGATCATACAATACTAAATAATTGTTTTTTCAAGATGAACGTATCACACCCAAATTTAATTGTTGTAATACAATATAAGGTTCATTAAAATCTAATACTACTATCAAGTCATAACTCTCACCTTCCACAACAACAACTTTCAATATACAAGTGTAATTTTTCAATCAATTCAACATAAATACAAGAAAAATCAATTTAATGTATGTCATTGATAGATCCCATAGTCGCATAGAACTCTAGTAAAAATAAATAAAAAGCTCTCTTTAATGAAGTATAGAGGAAACTTGAGTCAATCCTAGGAACTCTAATTTTGGTAGCTAGCTTATGAGAGCTTAACCATGATGAATGTCACAAAATTTGGGGATATACAATGTAGAACTATAAACAAATATGGATACAACAACTATTAGTCTAAAGAAGGAAATGGATATGATGCATGAGATTAAAAATAACATATAAAGTATATACAATGCTATTGTACATAATGTATGACAATATGAATGAGAAAAATATGCAAATCAAGTATGAAACTAATATAGAGTGATTAGGAATGAGTAATGCATGTATAAAATGTAATGAATGATGTATGTAAACATGTTTTGAGTGTTATAATTTGAAAAAGTTGCGTGGAAATGTGAGACATTAAACTTCTCAAAATTCACAAAATTGTATGAAAAACCAAAATCTGGACAACTTTGGTATATTTTCTATTTTTGATAACAATTAGTCCATATGAGTAAAATATGCAGAATTGAGTTTTATTCAAAGGAATGGATTAGAACAAGTTTAAATCACCAAAACATTGTATGATATAAATGCAAAATTGGAAAAGAACTCAAAAATCACGAATTCACAATTGAAACCAGAATTAGATAGCATATTCGTGACAACAAGTGTTGATAGCAAAATACACTATATAAGATGTGATGGAGAATGTGTTTATATGATATTCTGTAGGTGGAATTATGGCATCAACATGGAAATAAGTTGGAAACAGTACCAATTGAACATTAAAACTGAAAATTGATAAAGAGAATTAGTGCATAATCAAATTCTGAAAACTAGCAAACAAGAAAACCTAACTTAATACAAGGACTGGAAAATTGAGTAGTAACACTGGAATTGAGTTTGGAGGCATGAATATAATGTGAAAACAATAACAAATCAGTAATCTAAAAAGAATTTAAGCAGTAGAAACTAAAAATCAACATAGAAACCAATGTGAAACTGATACGCGAGAAATAATGAGAATAACTGCCAAAATGAAAAATTGAGAAATCTGACTTGGATCTAGAATGTAACAATTGAAGCAAGTTTATTATCATGATAATAAGTGAAGTAAAGGATGTTTAATGAAAAACATATTAAGAAAAAAAAATTCATAGAATATGTATTGAAATCAAGAAGAATAGTAAAATGAGTAATCTGAAATAAAAAAAGTAGGAAGCACAAACTTGGCCTTTCTTTCCTCACTCTTAATTGCTAGGAACTCCAATCATGAGTTCTTAGAATGAGGAAGTTAGAAAGACTAATAGAACACAAATTCAATCAGAAAACTATGCTTGTAATATGCAAGAATGAAAAATAGAGGTCTCGTGATTGTCCATATATGGATCACTTGAAAATTGTCCTTTCTGACCTTCGCCATGGGATGATTGATATTAATTGTATTTTTTTCTACTTAAGAGTATATTGGTGTAAGGATCATCCGACAATGTTTCACATATCTTCCAAGTTTAATCTCAACTAGAGGATAAACTTTCAATAATCATTCACCAACTTAAACATTTAGATCAGATTCATTTATAAAAGTTGATGATAATAGTTTCCTTTATCTAAAAATTTAACTATTCTAACAAAACTTCAATAGTCCTTGATTAATATTCTAAAAATTTAACTACTAGAGAATCATCCTTGTCCTCAAACTACACAAGTAAGTACATATACTAGGGAAATTAACCCAATTCTTACAAATCACATGTTCTTATAATCCACTTCTTTTTATCCACATATCATTGTCCATCCAATTAGATTTTTTTTTTAAGTTATTTGTCATTTGCCATTTTTTTCTTGGTTTAAAAAGAGGTGGATGGTAAAATCTTTAGGGTTAATCTCGTTTTATCCACTTCTACTCGTAGAAAAATTAATTGGGTTCTTATAAATCACAAGTCCATTTTCACATTTTTTGTGTCAAATTTACATTCAACAAAAATCTCTATTTGAGTAGTCTAAACTGAGTGCAACGTCTTTCTAAATTACAATCTTATGTTAATTATACCTTTATGACATTTCAAATGATCTAATCCCATTTAGATAGTCTAACCCCAATGTAGCCTCTTCAAAAGAGTTTTAATAATAACAAAAAGAAGAAGGAGGTAGTCTTATATATGTTATATTCATATGAACCTTTCAATGCATGTTTTATGCTAACTTTAGTTCATCAAATGCAACCCATTTATTCTTTATATGCAGTTCATATGTCCTTCAAGCTCATTAGATAATCTTAATTTGTATGTCAAATCATCTTAATTATGAGTTCACAAAATCATTTGTACAAGGCTTGAAAAAAAGTTCATCAAACAAAGTTCACCATAATGTCTCATGTTTAATAAGAATATTCTTAAAAATAAGAAATGTGTAATCAAAGCTATAAACACAAAATTTTTGAAAGATTAAGCAAAAACATCTATAAAACATTCGTACACATTGTAATTAGAAATTGGAAAGAGTTTTTATATAGAAAGTACATATCCTTACAAATTTCTTATTACCTAGAAGGAATAGAAGGAATCATGATACACTCTAAACTGCATTTAAATCTTATTATGGATATATGTTATATGTTTTTTATTTGTTTCCTTTCAAAATGAAGTCAATCTCAAACTATCAAAACCTTCTATATTAGGCTTATCGTCAACACAAATAAAGACATTCAATGTAAAATTAAAGTAGCTAACAAAGATTTTCAAAGAAATCAAATCATAACAATATATTAAGGTAACAATCATAGTCAAAGACTTATAATAAGGCATCAAAATGAAGTAGAAGAACACAAGATATTACATACAAGTGCTATATAACCTTATGTGTTCATTAGATTCCATATGTTCTTTGTGGGTGAGCGAAACCTTCGTGATTCTTCACTACATGAAGCTACCCAATGAGCTTAAATTGTTCTCTCTTTGAGAGTTCTTTCCTTTTCTATTTTAAGATCTTAGTCTCAATGAGAGATTAAGACATAATAAATAGGACTCATGAAAGTTAGGAGTTATTTGTACATCATAATAAAATTGTGTTATGGTTTTTTTGAGTTGTTTGTTTGCTTGACACAGTCTAGTCTAGTTGTAGCACGCCAATTTAGGATTTCACGGGAAGATGTAAATCATGTATATTTAGCATAAAACAATTATTTCTAAAATTGTACTTAGGCAAAAGCTTATCATTTAATTTTTAAATTTCGTAATTCAAAAAATCAATGCAGCCCTTGCACGTCCCATCAAGGCCACCACAAGGAGCCCTTGCACTGAACATTATCAAGCAGGTTCGTGAACAATTTCCATTGCACCACAAAAAAATCGTGAAAAGGACAACCATAGCCATAGAAACTATTGGCAGTACCACGCCCACCTTGCATCATGCCTTCAATCTTTAGCTTGAGAGGACATCCTCGTGACCATGAAGAACCCCATCTTGGATAGCACTTCCACTCACCAAAGTGCGACATATACAGGATGCGACACCGCCAGTCATAACCACCACTATCAGCACGTTAACAAGAGAGAAAGAGCTATAGGAAACTGATGTAAATCCTTAGCCTCATGTAGGGGTAAACCTATATGCATGCATGGGAGAAACCTTAAGAACTTTAAACATACAACTGTGAAAGGGGTTTCACAACATACTCAAATAACTTGAACGAGAGTAAAATTCCCAGAACCAATACAAAATTCCAAAATAAAGAACCCTTTAGAAAGGACGTAGAGCAAAAAAGAAAATGTGGTATACCAATAATAACATTAGGTTCATAAATCAGAAGATTAACAGAGGCATAAACAACTCCCGACATCATACATTAACACATACAAACACTCTAAATTCTCATTCCGTAACACATAAAAGTTTCAAGCATTAACCAAGAAACGTATAAGGAGAGAAAAGAGACAAGGTCAAGCTTCATTAATACGTAAATAGACATAAAGGTTCAACTTCCCCTATCTCATGTAGAAGTTCCTCCAAGTTATGTTTCTCTCGCCTAAGAATGCTACAGAGCCACCTCCTCTTGCACTCTTGTTTTACGTTTTCACTCCTCTACTAAATTCCTATTGCCTTTCCCTCTTATCCCCCACTCTCCCTTACCAAACCCTAGAATCAAAACCACTTATTTTCTTTTCTTTTGTGCTTACTAGCATTTGAAAAATAAAAATTGATCTTTGTTTTGAGTGATAGCAATGACATAAGCAAAATATATAATGGAGCAAAAAAACAGAAATAGAAAGTAAGAGAAAGAAACGGGACATTAAAGCAAAAAAAGAGAGAGAAAAATACAAAAATTAGCCACATGATTTCTCATAATAATATGCGCATAATAAATTTATAATCGCATGTATTCCATATTAAATATAATATTAATAATTAAATTAAATAAATCCAAAATCTTAATGAAGCCATTAATATTTTTCATGTGTTTCTCTTTATTCTAATTTTTTCATGGATCTTACACTAGTTATCTACAAAAGACAACTAATGTCTCTATTTAACCCCTTTTTTTTTTAGAGAAAATTGTTCCAAAAAATGGTTTTCTTTAACAATATAATTGATTTATAAAAAGCAAATAATTTTTTAAATCATCTTCTAAAAGAATGTTATCAACAAAAAGTGATGGCTTTTGTTAGAATAAAAGTCTGGTATCCTATGATTTTAATTCAGTGCATAAAACAACCTAGTATAAACATGATTATGTTTCGTCTAAAAGATGACGCCCTAACTCTACAATAGATGTTGTAAGATGGAATTGTTTCTTCTAACAAATGATATAACACTAGGAAATCTTGTTTTACCTTTGACATAGCACAACATGTGTCTGAAAGATAAACACATAGAAGTAGCTAACCTTGTATTATACAGAAACATATAAACACTTATTCTGTATTGTAGGGAGTGCTTATTCCTCCCATCTACAAATAAATCTGTTAAGAAAAGGAAAAGTCACATCTAAAGGTCGCTAGGATAAAAATTTAAAACTATTTTTCTTCAACAATTTCCTAAATCATGCATTGTCAATTCTTAAAGAACTATTTACTTTGCACAATGCTACACTTAAACTAATTCATGGAAAGATACAATGGCCAAGAAGAGATAAGTACATACACTTATTGGGATGTTACTAAAGAAGAAAATAACAATTATTATTGCATAGAGTGTGTAACATCCCGTCAGGATATTACTGATTTTTAATAAAATAAGGAAATAAATTAAAATACGCTACATTTAATAATACCTAATTTTCCCAAAACGCGGAAAAATTTAAACTTTATTAAATAATTAAACAGTATTCAAATCGATAAATCACCAAAACAAAATGTTATAATAACACCCATAAGGGTTCACAACTTATTTCAAAACCAAAGAAAATTAAAACATAAGGTTTCTCGAGCTATCCTGCATCAACATCATCTGCATCAACATCATCTGCTCACGTGTACCACGCACACGATCATCGCCAAACACAAACAGATAGGGTGAGCTTAATAGATAAAGCACATGAAATTATATACACATATATAACATATCCATATACCACACAATCATTCAAAAGAGCTTCCAATCTTTAAGTTCTACCACCTGGCCATAACCAGGTCATTCGTGTTCTACATCTTCTAGTGATTACTTCAAGATGACTTGCTGCCATACCTATCGGCCACAAATGATAGAGCACGTGCGGGAACCTTTCCTACGGATCATACACCGTAGCGCCAGGTGGAGTTCCCAAATGCGAACATAGTTCGCAACGTCCCAAGACTACCAAACTCGTTAGTCAACCACTGAGGAGGGCAATCTATCTGGACCCATCCGTATTGGCCACAACCAGCACACTCACACTGGCAACACTCGCCAACCCGAGCCACAACTCAAGGGTTCCTCGTGTTCATCCGCCATCCTGAGCCACAACTCAAGGGATGCTATTCCGAGCCACAAATCAAGGAACACCAGTAATCCTACCTTTAAAGCATCACTAAAAGCCTTGTAGATCACGCCTACGGAGTCAACAACTCAAGGCTGCAACAACAAAATTGCCTGGCGGGGGACACGTGCCACCAGGCGCTGCTAGCTCCCAGACCGCCTAGCGGGTGTCGCGTACCGCCAGGCGCCCAATGCCTCAGAAACAACATTCACAACAACCACCGCCTGGCGGGACAGTCCACACCGCCAAGCGCCAACACTCTAGTAGCCCACTGTTTCTACTTCTATCGCCTGGCAGAACCTCCCTTCCCGCCAGGCGTCACTCGCACTAGGTTCCTTTGTATCCTCGCTATCGCCTGGCGGTTGGTATATTACCGCCAGGAGCCATGACAATGTTTGCGCAAAACTGGTTTCTCTTCTAGCCCAGACACAATTTCTCTCCAATTACTCATCTGGTCTTTTCCCCAGGATCATATAACTTAGTTGGATACTAACGATAGCGAGGTTTAATTACCATCCTCTAGTTGATAACATTCCATATCCTCCTATTACTTCACATTTTCAAACCTAAGTTTCCACATTTCCACCCTATCATTATCCTTTTAGCCCTTGGTCTTAAGCTAATGCCATCCTATTACTCCTGTTATGGAATACTATTCATTGGCCAGCACCAGAAATCTTGATACCACATTGCTTATCATATACCCCATTGGAAGAAATGCCTAATTCTAATCCATACTATCAAACCAAATTTTCATCCATTCAACTCTCCCTATACATATGTTAAAGCCCTGTTCCTCGTCTCACTCTTCCTTTGCAATTTTGGGTTTTGTTATTGTATTATCAATTTCACACCTACCATTACTAGTCTACACTCTATTAATTCTGGACCATTCCAACACATCTCCTAGTCCATATAATTTTGTAACACAAGTTTTACCGTATAGGGAGCCCCAATCAATTTCTCTACTCCACACTTATATCCCATATGAGCTGAAATTCTATCCACCAACCAAAATGCACCAAGAACTCCAACACCTGCATCCTGATAGGGCGCCTGGCGGCAAACTGAGAACCGTCAGGCTGTTCCTGCATTTTTCCAGGAACACCTATTTCTCCAAGCTCTGCGAACCCTAAGACATGCGTGCAACCATGATTTCAGCCCATTTCTCACCCCCATATCTTAAAATTCTCAACCCAATTGCATTCTTTCAATTATTCCCTACAATTATTTTCTTTGAAAATTATAGTCCTAAGGTGTTCAGACACAAACATCCCCCAAACTTTACAACATAACACTGTTTCATTCGATTTAACCATCCATCACATGGAATTCAAAGACAATTCCACATCAAATCTTCCCCCACGAGAAACCCAAGTTTTTCCTTTATCAAAACCACCCCAGAACCCCGACATCATCAAATCCAAACCAAAAAGGGTCAACGTCGCCTGGTGATTCGATAGTCACCGCTAGGCCCTTCATAAAAACCTAGAAAATTGGGTACAGGCCATGTGTCGCCTGGCGGCTAGGGATGCGCCGCCAGGCGGTCCCTTCGCAGGAACCCAAAACCAGCATACAAATAACGTATCTTCAAATCAAACATATACATTCTATAATCATACAATTACGCATAAAAACTCAGACAGAACGTGGTTCAGCTCCCCTAACCTGGATCCTTTTACTTAAAAGTGAATTACTTGAGTGCTTGCAATGATCACCAATGACCTCCCTTTTTGGCTTCCTCTCAATTCAGTTTCAATTCTACACTAAACCTCACCACTCTCCAACTTTCGTGCTTTGTTTCTGGGTATAATTTAAGCCTTGCAAAACCTTTCCTAATACCTCACTTTTGTCTTTTAAATGGTGCCTTAAAGCTAGATCAATGATCAAAAACGAAAATGCCACTTAATTGATTGTTAATGGCCATTCATTGTCCCATTATGGGCTGTTTTACAGCCACTATTGGCTACTAGTTCCTCTAGGGTTTACATTAACCTATCACATTCAAGCCAAAGCCAAAAATAATGTTTAATTTAGGTTCTCCAAGGCTTGAACCCATAACCACACCAATGCCAAGTCAATGTTAAACCATCATGCCAATTCATGTTTCATGCTAACTAATACAATTCAAGCATTATATCATGAGAAACGTGATTAATCATATCATTAAAACAATAATAATTAAATAACACATAAACGACATACATAGGACTTGATCCCAAGTCCACTTGAGCTAGTACTTTTCCACATCATACCAATAAGAATTTAATGCCATAAAGGCTTCTACTACCCGCATTTATTAATTAATTAATTATTTAATTAATTAAATTTCGTGGGTCTTACAGAGTGCATTTTGTTGACATGTGAAGCCAAGGTGGTATGCTTCTTGAAGATTTGATGAAGATTTAATGAAGCCCTTTTCAACTATCTTGAAGCTTTTACCATTGAAATAAAGCCTATATTGATGAAGAAAAGGAGATTTGATGATATTCATGTTGATCAAGATTGGAACGTGTGCTCTCCACATAGTTACATCATTAAGAAAGTGTATTTGAAGTTTGTAATTCATATTGTAGACCTTGTAGCATTAATTAAATGTATTTGGTCTTAGGTGTGTCTTTTAATCTGTTGAATGGTTTTTCAACAGGATAAAATGTCTCTTGTAATATATTGAATGGTTTTTAACAGGTTAAAAGGTTGGCTGCAGTAGTCTTAAACTGCAACAAATTCAATCAGTTGATTTATTTTTTAATCGACTGATTTCACTTAAGTCAAGTGAAATCAACTGATTGATTTGGAAATCAACTTGTTGAATTTCGTAACAGTTTGACTATAAAAGTTGTGATTTTCGAAAAAGAGGTGGGTTGATAATTTTTTAGTGCGAAATTGTTATGGAAACTCGTGGAAACTCTCTCCTTCATGATCATACAATTTGAAGTAGTTGAAGATTGATCTTAGATAAATTTTTAGAGCTTTTGGCTTGGTTTGAAGCTTGGAGAAAGTGGTTTGTGGTAGGTTGGGATGTGCTATCACTGAGGTTTGATCTTTCTTAAGCTTTGTGTGTGTGCCTGGTGGTTTTTCAGGTGTGCACGAGGGTTCTTGCTGTGCTGGTGTGACTCTTGTGTGATTCAAGAGTCTTTTGTGAGGTTTTTGCATATTTTTAAACTGTAAGCGTGGATACTTTGTAAATCATTTGAAATAGTGCAAAGTCAAGCTCAGGTTGCCTTGACAAACTGGATGTAGCTTAGGTTTGAGTGAACCAATATAAAAATCTTGTGGTCTCTTCTCTTCTCTAACCTTTCTCTCTTGCATATTCATTTTCAAGTTTAAAGAACTTGTGTTTTAATAATCATGTTCTTGTATGTTTTCATGACATCTGTAGCATTGAGCATGTTTGCATAATCATTTAGAACTTGTCTTGATCATTCTTGTGCATTGTTCCTAGTTTAAAACTGAAATATGCATTTCTGCATTTTTCCTAGTATTTTAGTCGACTGTTTTTCTATTTCAATCGGTTGATTATAACATAACAGAATTGTTTAGTAAAATCAATCGATTAACTCTGTTTTTGATCGATTGAAAGTATACAATTCAATAGTGTTTGCATCCTAACTTGGTGATCTAATTGATTCAATTAAAGGTGGTTTTTAGCTTTCAAAGATAGCCTAAATTTTTAACTAGCCAATTCAACCCCCTTCTTGCCATTTCAACCATTTCAAAACTAACACATTTAACATATCCATCACTATCAAGCTCATCACATAAAAGAAAGACATTTGAAAGAGCTAAAGTTACCCAATGGCCAAAAATGATTTCACAATGAATACTTTCTTCAAATCCAATATAAAGCAACTCAAGAGGAAGAAAAAAAGATATAAACTAAATTGTATAGTTCATAAACACAAGTGAGTCTTCAGGGCCAACAAAAAGCTTCATAGAAGAATATTATTCTTGTTCAGTTGGCAAGCTAGAAGAGAGAATAAGAAATCCCATATACACCAACAAATTATCACGTTATCTAGTGCAAAACTTTATGGTCCTTGATCACCCTTCAATGAGGTGGTTAGAATGTTCTTTGTTGTATAGTCATATTGGGCAAGCTTCTTTTCTTCCATTGTCCATTAATTCCATGTCTTGTCAAGCTGTTTGTCATCAACATGTTTAAGAATGTATGATCCATTCATAATTGCACCCCAAATTCCTAGGTTAATTGATTCAATGAAAATTTCATACATATTTTTCAAAATGGATAGTTTATACCACTAAACATAGGAAGCCCATGTATAGAAGCACCTTCTACAAAATGAAGTTTGTTTTCAGCCATGTTTAAAAAATAGTTTAGGATCAAACTTGAATACATTTCAAGATCCCACTCTTGATACATCTAGTTTATCAGGACAACCTGAACCTGATCATGCACTATATTAAAAGAATTACAGAATCTGTAAAGATTACACTTTTGAATTAAGCAAAAACACTAAGATTCTTGAATCCCATAAGAATATTAAACCCTACACTACAAGGTCCCACTTGTAGACTTGGAATCATACTAGGAAACATTTAGAAGCACAAGAACAACCAAACCTTGGTGATGGCTCTCCCTAGCCAACCGAAACGTGTTCTTCTAGCTTCAAAACAAGCAAAAATTTTCTCTAAGATTCAAAGATCTTCAATCACAAGCTACACACTGTGTAATCTAGAGAGATAAAATTTTCCAAATTGGTTTCACTATTTTCGTGCTTAGAAATCTCAAGTGTTACTCGACTTTTTGAAAAACGAGTTAATATAGTTTGGTCATAAGTGAATTCAAAAGGTTTATTTATATGTATAGTTTGTTGATTTCTCTTGACTTAAATGAAATCAGTTGATTGTATAACGATTCAACTAATTGAATGTATTCATACGAAAACTATATGCATAAGCCTTTTAACCTTTTAAACCCTTTTTAAAGATTGAAAATGACAAACACACGACAAAAGACATCTACATTATGTCGTACAATGTACAAGTAGAGTTCAAACATCAAGCTTCTTGATCTTTCCGTGATTTCCAGATTCACCATACCCCAAGCTTCATCCTCAAGGAATCTCATCAATTCTTCATCATTCACACATGATCTCATGCACTTACTCTATCAAATCCATGTACTAAGGTTACCTGTGCTAACAAATATAATGTGTATTCTCGTTTCCTTTTAATCTCTTTATATTGCATTTTAACGTTATCTACACTAACTTAGAAGTAAATCAATTAAGCATTAAGGCTACATCTGTTGGACATCATCAAATGCCACTGTCATCAATTGGTTATTTAACATACAAAAGTATCATTTGAATATTTCCTATAAAATGCCTAAAAGATGTTAAAAACATAATTCAACCTCTCTTCTTATGTTTTCTTGTCTTCACGAGTTATTACCTATTTGTTTAACTACAATTATTCTTCCTTTCTGGATTCCTCCAAATGTTATACTCATAAGATAAACTTTTTTTTTGTCATGTGTCATAAGTATCGTGACCCTGGTATGTGTGGTGTTGTTAAACATACATGCAAGAGGAATTATTTTTTGTTAAGGTACTCAAGTGGACTTGTTTCCTTGGTCCTTTGATATTAGTGTGTAGTATGTGATTCTTTCTTAGGAATGTCACTATACAATGTAGAATAAAATGTGTGATTTTTCTTTTGATAAGGATTGTCGTCCTTATGGCCTATTTCCTTTTTATTGTGGGTTTTCCTTGGCGTTCTTATTAGAATATAAGGTCTATATCCCCATAAAAATTTGGGAAATGGCTTTCCTCAATATTGTTTTTTCTACTAGTAGATTGTTTACTATTTTTTTATCTACTGGGGATAAACACTCAGGAAACATTTCTTTTTTAAGCTTTCAAAATTTTGTACTTTGATTTCCATAATTCTATTTTATGCTTTCATTTTCTTTGTATAGTGTTTGATATGTGTGGTTTAATTTGATAGTTTCTTTATTAAGATTGTTTGATGGTTTAAACTTAATTATCAAAGCTTAGAGTTTTTGATAGTTTTGAAATTTGTCTCAATACTTTTATAAGCTTTCAAAATTTGAAAAGCAGTATAAATAATTTCATTGCATTGATAAAGACAAGACCAAAACCAAAACACGGAAGAGCTTTCCCTTGTAGATGTTTTTTTAATGATAAATAAACAAAACTTTTATTGTGTGATATAACTTTCTCGATTGAATGTGTGAATCATGAATATAAGGAAAATTTTCATCTTATATTAAGAAGCATAAACCATCACTACCTTGACAAATTCTTTTAGAGTTTTCAAAAATGTTTTAAAAATACTTTATGAGCATTTTAATCAATTATCCCTTATAATTGTCAATTATCTTAAGTTGGATAATTGAATTATCATTCATAGTAATCGATTAATATTTGATTAAGGCAAAATGTTTCAAAGAATGCTTTAACTAATTATCAATTCATTCTTGCTATAATTGTTATGTGTTGATTTCAAATGTTTTCAAACCTTTCTTTAACTGAAAATCAATTAGATTTTAATATAATTGATTATTGTTTCATTCGTTTTAACTTGTCTTAACCTCTCTTTAATATGAAGACCTCAAAACATATTAATAAGAAAATCCTTTAAGAGAGAAACATTTAAGTTCACTGGGTGATTTCATAAAGTGAAAAAAGATTTTAGCTCTCCTATAAAACCTTAGAACACTTACACAAAATATGTAAGCTAGTATTTCTTGAAAGTTTTTTTTTGTTCTTCACTTGAGTCTCGAGTTTTCTTATATAGCCTTAATGAATTAAATCATTGCTTCAAGTTATTCTTTATATCATAATCTTTGCTAATTTCTTGAAATCAATGTTTCATGACTTGATTACCATTTGTACCAAGATGAAACATAAGGTTGCATTACCATAGATGTTGCAAAGCTTAACATAGAATTTTTTTTAATATATGCAATAAACGTGTAATATGACTCAATCCAATAAATCCCTTTGCATTTCTTTTGTTTCCTTTCTTAATTCAATATGAACATTCTGAAACATTTGTTTCTATTTATGAATTGCACTTGAATGTAAGGCAAATTTTATAACTTGAATATATAAACTTATCAACTATACTTTTTTTTTTAATTCTAAATAACATTTATGATTATGATGAAGGATTATCTTGTTTTCTTTTAGAGTTATGAATATGGTGAAGTTATTTAAGAAAGCTTTTTGAAAATTCCCACTGGACATTAAGATAACAAGCTATCTAGATGTGAAGGTTCATTTCTCAAGCTCATTAAAGGAAGAAGAGAGTTGGATTCAAGCTTAAACTCACACAGCATTAACAACACTTAAAGAATCAAAATGAAAGAAGAAACATTAAAAATGGAAAGCATAGAAGATGAAGCATGGAAGAAGCACGTCACTCATAGGGGGGGATCTAAGCCAACCAAGCCCTAGAGATGAGTGATGGTGCCGCCACTTGCAAGCAAGATAAGGCAAAGGTGAGTTCACTTCTAGGAAGGAGAGCTCACGAAAATTTAATGGTTGAAACACAATAGTTTAGACACAAAATGATCAACCCTTTTACAAGACAAGGAGAACCCTTTAAATAGGAGTTCATAGGGGTCCTTTAGCAAATACAAAAACATGAAAACTGATTAACTAGCAAACCCTAAACCTAATGTGAGAGTGAGTCTTGGCCAAATGAATGGAGATGATTGGTGGAGGCATTCCCATGAGGATTCTAGGCCAAAAGAGGAAGGAGACCAAGTGACCCTCTAAGGCATAAACCACAAAGGCAAAAGGAGACAAGGTACATGTCTACTTTTGATTTTGCTTTATGCTTTTTGCTTTCCTCTCTCTTCCACTTCATCCAAGTGTTCCAATCACCAAGGGCCACCTAGCCATGCTCTACTTTCTCTTAATTACCTACAAAACAAGATAAACAAGGATTAACATGTTGGTTTAAGTTAATCTAATCTTGGTCAAAGGTCAACTTTGGATCAAAGTCAACAAGTCAAACAAAATAAGTCAACTAGAAACCAACTTAGGGAATTCAAACTAAAGTAATGCAAAACAAAGATAAAGGTCATTGAATAGAAGACTCCCCTCTAGACATGCTTCTAGTGATCCTTCTTGAGGGAGCTTCTAAGGAGGTGGTCACGCCTTCCTCAGATTACATATATTATGTTGGATCTTCATACAAACACATCGTATATCCTCCAACATGTGATGGTTACCTCTAGAAGGCCAAATGAGCTATAATTTACCTAAAAGACATATTAAAAGGTTTATAATAAATAAAATATAAATATGTAGGAGTCACACTCAATATTTGTTATTATAATAACATCTTATATAAGAATGATCTACTAATTCTAGATTGGTTAAATTGTCTAGGTCTCAACACACATATGCTTCAAACTAAATATTGTCTTTGAATGACGTAATTGGTAACCTCTTCATGATTGTGTTTCAATAGTTTGTAGAATAACCTCAAGTTTACATAACCACCATTAATTTTCTCTAATAAACATGAGGCATAAGTCCTTCTAAGTTGATAACTTGTCTAATTAAATATTATATACATTACCTTGTACGTTGGCAGTAAATAGCAACTTCGTGTTGGTTTTTAACAATACATTAATAGTATTTTTAAAAAGAGCATCATATTGATTGTTACACAATTGGCTTATGTAAAAATAGATTATGTTTCACAACATCTAAAAGCAACATTATCAACATATCGAGAACATTCATTGTCTTGGTACCATAGCATATGTTAGTTTGTTGTTGTTAAGTGATGATACATATTTTATACACACATTTATAGTTTTAGTACAATGAACGCACTTTCCATATACCTTTTTTTTTTAAGTTTTTAATTCTTTTAATAAATTGGGTTCATGTATACATTTGCTTTAACTTTGTAGTTTTTTCTCACCTAACCTTTACTAACTCTTTTTGGCCATAACTAATTTTGTATATGAGTTTTGTCTAGTGTGTATTATAAATTTCCATGCTTCAAATTGAATATATAGTTTGTTTGATTTGGAGTTTTATAATCTTTATTTAGTTGAGATAAATTTGTTGAAAAATTGTAAAAGAAAATTAGACTTTTTTTTGTATTAGTTTAAACTTTTGTAATTGGACTTACGAATCTAATTAGAGCCCATATTGATGTAGATGAAAACCAACTGAATCTTCATTTGATAATTAGAAACAAATTATATTGAATGATCCTTTGATATAATTTGTATAATCGACTTAATTATTTAAATCAACTACTTGTTTAAATTTAGGTATAAGTCTTTAGATAACTAGGATAAAAAGAATTGTTTGATTATTGAATTTATGAATTGATCCTTTATTTGTAACATTCCATTTAAATCTACTAAAAGAAAATATCACATATTTAACACTTTAAGTAAAGAACATACACTAGGAGTTTCTATTATAGTTATCCAAGACATAAACACAAAACTGACATACCACCACAATCTAAAACTCTAGAAAAAAATGGCAAGAGATAAACCTTACAAGGGGTTTTCAAAAGATGCAACTTAACAATGAAAGAAAATCTAGAGAACTAAACAGCTGCACTGCCATCACCATCGCTAGGGGAGCCAACACCTAAATCCTCATCTGCTCACACCAAATATTAGTGATCATTGCAAAAGAAGAACAACAACACAACACACACAGGAGAGGGTAAGCTAATATAAAACAAATTTTCCATTAATCATAAGCTAAATCATATTAGGGACCTTCCAAACAAATGTTCCATTATAAGCAACAAGCCACATCATAAAAGACCCATAAGACTTAGTTATCCGGATAACAAGCATTAAGGTAGAACTACTTAGAAGTTTTGGCACTTGTGATGGATAATCTCCACCCACAAGGTTAATCGTATACAGGTTCTTAGAACCACAAAAGGTTCTTCCAACAAAGAACTCCTGCACCTCTAAACTCTTAATTCATTTTCCTGTACATGAGTTTGAATGATTAGTAGAGTGTTAGGATAAACTTCCAAATTCGGAGTCCCTGCATCAATACATATCAAAGCACACATACTTTAAAACGATTTTCCCATGAAAATCCATTCATCAATCTCAATTCACAGTTTCACATATCATTGTATTCCAAAAGTTCATATCATATCCGTACATTGACATAATCCTAAGTAATTTACCGAATAACTTAATAACACATGCAAATTGATTTGCGGTATTTAAAAAAAATTTGCAACTTATACAAAGCTACAAAAATTATGTTCTAACGTTAAAATGAAAGATAATTAAATCTAGAACTCGATGCAAAAAGAATCAATCCAATTAGGTACCTATAGAAAAAATTATGCACTAAACAAGTGACAAAGGTCAAGTTGCCAACAACCTAATCTACGAGAACCTTACAGAAAACACTACTCTCACTATACACTTCCAAACAAATATTACACTGCTCAGAACAAATCATCATGTGTCTAGGAGTTACTATAAAAATTTCAGCTCAATTTGACGGTTAATGAAGCGGGAATTCAAAATTTGCCGAGATTACTCAGAGTTGGAAAGCCCAACTCACCCAGGGAGATATTGGGCTCGTCCAACAAGTCTACATAACTCAGAAACTCGAGTTCTGCAATTTGACAGCGTCAAATGAACCTAATACCCATTTTAAGCCTTATATAAGTAAGAAACATTTCCAATTTCACGTTATAGGTCAATTTCCCATTAAATTCATCTTAAATCACACGCATTCAACAAATCCCCCAAAATTTTCTAACCTGTACATACCCAAACATGAAATTAGGGATTTTTCATCTCACACCCATGAAGAGCAACATCAACAAATCAATTTGAACTTCCAAACCCAACATCAACACACAATTAGACATTTTAACAAAAAGTTATGATGCAAAAGTAAGGTTTAGCTTCCCTCACCTTCGAAGATAAACTCAAACTCTAAGAACCCTCAAGGCACCTTCGAACATGCGAAAGTTCGACCTCGACCTAAGACAATGAAAAACAATCTGATCGTGCCCACATAACCACCAATTAGAAGAGGTACAAGATGAAAACTAGAAAGGCAGATGTAAGCAAGGAAGACTTGCATGCATAGCAGAAGAAACGAAAAAGGCGAGAAAAATTGGCTTACCCCAAACAAGAAACTGATTGGTAAGAATAAAAGGTTTTGCTGCAAGAAACAACCCTACGGTCTCAATTCTACAAACGAACAAACAGAGAGTGAAAAATGAAGGTTCAAAGATGGAGATGGAGTTGAGAGAAAGTAAAAAAGGGCTCTGTTGCTTTCAAAAACAAAAAGCTTGGGAGTTTCAGGTTATTTTGGAAGAAAAAATAAATAAAAAGAATTTACAATGTTTTATATCTCTGGTCTCAAATTTTGTTTTTTAATTGTACTGTGTTTTTTGAATTCTTATATCCCAAATTAATTAATACAGAAAAACTACAACAATTGAATACAAGTAATATGTGTTCTCTAATAATAGATCTAAGTTGTATTCTATATTACAAAATTTAAAATAATTAAACAATTTGTATGAGGTATTATATTTTAGTTAGGTGTCTATAAGGTTAAATCCTTTTATAAGTATAGTATTGGGAAGATGTGATCTCAACTCAAGTGAGAAAATTTTAAGTGATAAGAGTTTCTGAATTAGTTATTTATGATAAATGTAAGCTAAGTTTTTCCAACATTAAATTAAATCGACTAGTGTATTAATATTGACATGAAAAAGTAAAATCTTTTGAAATTTATTGTGATGTTTTTTTTCCCATCATATTAAGTATATTTTGATCCAGGAAACAAAGGTATAACATAGACTTCTTGTTAGCTGAAAATGTATGATAAGAATAATTCAAAGTAGGATTTATAATTGGTGATAATTGTTTTTAATTTGAATGGAATTGTGTGTACGATACTAGATTGGATATGTTCAGTTCTCACAATAACTTAATATCTATTTGACTAAAAGAAATTAATATAAGGCCAAAAAGCTCCAACTACCTAGAAAACACCCAAAACACTAAAACATCAACATCAAGGCCAATCTTGATGAAAAATCATCTTCATATCTTACAAAATATTTATACAAAATCATAAAGCTGGTAAGTAAATATAATTTGTTCAAAATTAGGATAAACTTTGAGATAAACAAAATATCATGACATATCTTATTCTCTGAATTCATGGTTAATGCGAATCTTTCAACAATATTCAGTCATTGTTTATATCTTGTCATATGATTGATGGTTTTGAATAGGCTTTATTTTTCATATTTAAGGATGTTTGTTTTATGTTATATTTTCATCTTAATTACTACTGTGATATTTTGACTGTTGAGATTTTTTAAGGTTTTTGGAAGATACGAGAGATATTTCTTTTTATTGTATGGAGGAATTTATTATTTATTTTATTTATTATTTTATATATAAAATAAAATATAATAAAATATTGAACATTTATAATATTTTAATTTTGATTTTTTAAATCTAATAATAATTAAATATATTTTTAGTTTTATGTTTAAAACTGAAAACAATCCTAAAAATCAATCTAAATAGAAAAGATATTAAATAAAACAGTTCAACAAGAATAGAAATAGGAAGGAGAAGATAGATTATTATATTATTTTGTTTAAACTTATTATATATATGTTTACATTTTGTGTTAATAAATAAAAATATATAGTTTGGTCATGTAATAATCAACTAAGAGAGAGAACGGGACTCGCTAGCTATCTTATATTTGTTCTGGTGTTACAACTATTGTATGCTATATATACTGAATGAATGAGTATAATAAGAGATTTTAATAGTTGATCGCGATATAAAATATTATTTTTCAAGATTTATTTTAGAAAAATTATTCAGGAAATCTTCAACGTTTATGTCAGTTTTGTTTTCTGTTTTCTTTAAAGAAAAATAGAATGTTAAATGTAAAAGTTGCTAACTTTTAGCTACTATCAATTCCATCAATAAAAGATTATAGAAAAAGCCAGCATCTGCATCAATAATTCATCAAACTTTTATTTTATTTACATTTTTCTTTATTGCTGTAAAAATATCATCATACATCTTAAGTAAATATGATGTAAAGAAATTAAGAAGAAATGAGAATAATTAAAGTATAAATCATTAAGAAATCTATAATAGAAGTAAACATGTTTCAAATATCAATTTGATGTGGTCGTCTTCCATGTGTAAAAAGAAATTTAAATAAAATATACATTACCATGGAAAATGATGTATTCTTGTCCTTTGGGAACATTATAATAATAAAAAATGCATCTATATATTGGGTTCATTGAATCTTCTTCCTATGCCCACTTTCCTTTCTGTGATTGCAAATAAAAATTTTTATAATTAATTGTACCTATCAAAAGATAGATGGAATGGCAAGGCACATTTTTTTCATATAAACAAGAAAATAATATTTAATAATGAAACATTACAAGGGCTGCTTGTAGTAGGGAATAATGATGCATGATGAAAAAGAAACCTACCACGAATTCTTTTTCAAATAGTATTAACAAATCTCTATAATTTTGTGGGTAGTTAGAACTTTGAATTTTTCAAGACCATGACTAGATAATCTTTGTAACCCTTAAAGTTAATTACTTTTTTTTTTCTTGACTTATATTAAGTTAGATCGTTGAACTCAATCATTCCAAAATCCTGGATTATTATGGATAAATTTATTTTAAAAAAAATTATAATCATATAATATATGAAACTGCACATTTCTTTTAGTGTGATGACAAAGTCAATAGAATTTAAAAAGTGAAAATTTAATATATTTAATAATAATTTTTTAATAAAAGTTAAAGGGAAACAAACATTTACTTTGGTTTTAATACAGATACATTGAAATTACAATAAAATTTTTAAATAATGACATTTTTTAATAATGACATTACAAGAAAACTTTTAAATAATGACAAATTTCAGTGATAAAAAATATATTTAAAGACTAATTTTCTAATTAGAAATTAATTTAGAGATCAATTATTTTGATAGTAAAAATCTTGGTAACTAATATCAGTGACAAATTTAGAGACCAATTCAGAATAAAAACTATTTTATCACCAATTATAACTTTTTGAAACTATTTTAGTTACTAATAATTTTTAGTTTATAAATCGATATCTAAATTGATCATTATACTGACTAATTATTTTTTATCACTAAAATTGGTCATTATTTAAAAATTTACAGTGTAATTAAATTGATTTTGAGTGAACACAGAATTTGATTGGATAAGAGGTTTACTAACCTAACTTAAATACGTAAAGTATATATAATAAAATTATTACTTGTCTAATAAATTTTCTATAAAGCAAGTTTATATTTTATCATATAAATATATTATATATAGGTTATAAATACTGTGTATACATTAAAATTTTTTTTTTCTTTGAAGACGATTATAACATCCTAATTAATGGTGCAAACCTACCGATTAGGACATTATATAATTGCTATGCATCAAGCATAAATAGAGTATATGATTACTTCATTACAATAATCCAAAAAAAAATATTCTGAAATAAAAAAGTAAATGCATATACATACCAAAGAGAACATAAAAACTATATCAGAATCACAAAGCTTTTCAAAAGCTAAAAAGGCCTATAATTTGCTAAACAAAGAACTACACCATTGCGTCATCATCTCCTTCCTGAGATGGATCAACACCTATTTCCTCACCTGCTCATACCAAATAATGATGATCATTGCAAAGGAAGAAAAACAACATAAAAATACAAACACAAGAGAGGGTGAAATAATTTATAAAAGAGACTAACATATATAAAATAAAAAGATTCATTATAGCACCAACCACTTCAAACAGTCACACAAAAATAAAATAAGTAAGCAAAGACTTTTATAACTCAATTATCCAGACACACGCATTGATATTGAATTCACTGGAGACATACACTTGTGGTGGCCTCTACTATTCTGCAGAGCCATTGCTAATGGGTTTCACCCTACCACACACAAGGTTAATCCCCTTCGCGTCTTAGGCCAAGGAAAAACCCTAGACTTGGATCTCTTGCTACTCTCACCATATACCCCATTCTACTCTATATGAGTGTGAATGGTTATTAGAGTGTCAAGATATCTCCTTAATTAAATTCATACATCAATGTATACACTAAAGACAACACAAAACTAGGATTTTCACTATGGAATTCCTTAAATAATAACAACTCATATCATTACTACAACCTAACTCATATAAGAAATTCAAACCAACAAAACCATAAAAAATCAGGATTACAAAACAAATAGAAACACTGCATTGTCTGATGCTCAACGTTACAAACCATCACCTAGTGCTCTATCACTAAATAGCTCTCTGACTTTGAAATTTAAGACTAACATTCAACTTACAATCCACCTCTCACCACTCTGTCACGAAATTGCTCTAACTTTGAATTTTAAGGCTAGCGCTCAACGCCCACTTCATACTGCTTAACGCCATGACAACAGATGTAGAAAATGCTAAGTTTTAACTTGCAAATTGATCAAATTGGTATTCCATTTATTTTCTTAACTCAATTCATTTTAAATAACATGTTGTACTTTGTACCAATTAGACCAATTACTCAAGTAAAAATACCCCATTCAATCATATTCCCAAATCACAATTTAGCTCTGAACACACTTGATTTTCTCAAAAATTTCATACAAGACATTTGAACATACATTCAATGCAAACACAAAGGTAGATTTAATAAGCAATAACACTAAAACTCTAAGCAAGCAAAATTTTCAAATTTACATTACCATCACACCTAAACACAGCCAAGTAATCAGGGTAGAAATTTCACAAAATTCAACAAGTTTAATCAGCTCCCCTCACCTTATTGAGCTAGACAAAATCTACCCTTGCCAAGACGCTTTAAGACTCCCAAGCTTCAAGCTACCTTTAGAAGCATGAAAAAAACTCAAATGAGTACTCCAAAGAGGGTGCTTGCATGTGAACAACAATCATTTACCCTAGGGTTGATATGAGGTGAGTGAAGTTGAAAAGCTTTCCTCTTTTGGTTATGCTACAAACACTAGCCAAGGAGAAAGGGGAAAGAAGAGATTAAACTGCACAAAGGAGCTTTTAGTTGAATTAGAGTAAAGAGAAAGAGTTTTGAGTGTGCATAATAAGGAGGTTCTTTGTTTGGCTTCATGAAAAAAGAGTTTTACAATGATAATTTTTTTAATTACTCGATTCGATTTAGGGGTGACAATGCGGGTCGGCCCGACCCGTTTAGGCCTGGCCCGCATAAGGCCCGAACAACGCGGGTTGGCCTGCCCCACCCCGCACATTTTATGCAGGCTGAAAACACTGGCCCGCCCCGCATACTCCTTGGCCTGCGGGCTCGCGGGCCGGCCCACTTTTTTTTTAATTATTTTTTATTTTATTTTTATGATAAAACTTTCAATGTTTAAAAATTGGAAAACTTTAAGAAGTTCACAAAATTAAGCAAAGACTTTGGGGAATTAGATGATAAATTGATAATTCAACATTTTCATCATATTCATACATGACATACACAATGTATTCTTTAAATTTTAGCACATTAAAAATTACATAATACTTATCTTTTCCAGTTATACAAGAATTTGAAACGTTAATGCAAGAGTCCATAAAAGAAGTAATTAATATACACAAGTGCAAGTAATTTTGTTTTTTTTTCAAAATTTTATGCGGGTTGCAGGCCAGCCCGCACGGGTTGCGAGCCTATGCGGGTCGGGCCTATGCAGGCCTGCGGGCTCACTGCCCTAGCCCGTCCTGCATTTTTTCCGTGAGACTGCGGGCTAGCCCGACGTGTCAAGCCCTAATTGCCACCCCTAATTCAATTATTCACTCAATTTAACTCTGTTAAATATACTCCTTTAAAAAAAATCAAGGAAGAAACCATTAGGGAATAATATATCCACTTTGATTTATACTTGTTAGTTACAACCACTTTAATTATATATTGTTTTATTCAAGTATAATTTTGAGGTTTTATAGTTGAATGGGACAGACAAAAGACACACTTGAGAAAGATAATGAAAGATAGTAGTTTTTTTAAATTGTTGTAAAAGCTAATAAAATTCAGTACGTTATCGACATTTTATTGTATTAGAATGAAAATAAAGAAAAGAAATTTTACTTAAATTCATGTCATTAGCTAAATTAGTTATACATAAAATTCATTTATAAAACAAAACAAAAAACTAATTAAAATTATATTATTAGTTAAAACTAGTATAGACATAAATATATAAAAATATCTTTAATTTTTCATCAATTTTAATTCATGCATAACTTAATTTCATAAATATTTGTTTGGTATGTAAAATGCAAGTCTTTGTTCAACAACCAAACATGTAAGTTCCAAGTGTTTCGTTTGTCAAACGATACAACACTATGCAATCTTGGTTTTACGTTTGATAAACACTATGATGCTCAAACAATACACACATTGTTTTAAGCTAACATACTTCAAAAAGATCTCTATGCTTAATATATATTGTAAGCAATGCATTTTCTACATTAGACTAATTAAATAAGCTTACATCACTTCAAATATCTTGTAGAACCTTTGCTAAAGTTATTTTGCTTCAACAACACCCAAGTGCATGTTTTATCAAGCTCGAAAGGTCTATTTGCTTCATACAATTTGGAGATTTACACAAGTTTAACTAAAGGCACTACGTCCAAGGAGAGATAACTAACTAACTATCCAGACATTTTTGGTGCAAGATGGATTTAGAAGGGGCAGGGGACGAATAAAGTTTGTAGACATTTTAAACATTTGGCGCAAATATCAAATAATCAAAGTAAGGATATGAGGAAGAATTTACACATAAAATTTATATTAGCCCACCCCACACATTGAGACTACATCTAGTCTCTTAAGCAACGTGCTTAAGATATTCCACTAATCAAAACGCTTAATTAGAATGAATATCACCGTCTCTAGGTTACAACACATATTAACCTCTCTAGAAAATTTTCAAGATATTCTTTAGAACATTTAAAATCTTTAGAATATTTCCTTGCTCGCGATTGATCTAATCATATAAGATATTCTTCAATACTCCTAATCGTCAATTAGTATAGATATACCTCATGTTAGATATATTAGATATCTTATATCTTATCTTGTATCTTTTTATTATCCATTATTTCTTCTTTTCTATCATTATTTGTAATTTGGGCTTAGCCCATAATCTCTTTATTATAAATACAATACCCTATGTGTATTTTCTATAGAAGCGAGATTAATCACATACATAGTTTTTGAATATATTTAACATGATATCTAGAGCATAAGGTTATTTTGAAAAAATTTCGTCACCCTTGCCCATTGCTTTTGTTGCCATCATTGTAGCTGGAGCATCAGTTTCGACCAACGACCACATGATTCAGATCATCTCAGCCAGGCGACCATAACATCATCAAGATCGCCACCATCAAAGTCCAGATGCGCTCCCACGTGCCGATCGAAGGTCACAATCGCCATCCTTTCTAGCCGCATGTGTGTTGATGCTCAAATGCAATCAATTTTACCAACAAGTATATTTGGTAGTTTGTAGTACAACAAGTGGTGTATCCATAGGAATTTGGTAGAATACACAAAGTTTGAATTATCTTGAGTTAAATGAAACAATGTTTGAGTTGCACAGAAAATATGAAAACAATTTTGTTGTAATCATAACGTTGATCTAAAACCATAAAAATGTATTAAGAAAAACAACTTTCAAAAATGATTGATGCCAAGATAATGAAGACGTGTTGAAGCTAGATTTCACCATTTTGTCCCTTTGTTGCACTAATTCAATCATTATTTGCAAAGATACAATCCTTCATGTCCTTGGAGTTCTCTTAAAATGTAACTTTCTGTCCATTTGTGGCATCTAGAGCCTGGGATCATCAGCCTTCAGTATGATTCCTTAATGACTACTCAAATGAATCACCTACATTAAGATCAATAATCTATAACAATCTAGAGCCTTAGATATATTTTGAGCATCTAAAAGTAGAAGGAGAATGAGCTAGACCACAACTTGGAACCCTTTACCGCTTAATCTCAAGCCAATGAAATAAGATGAGTGATCGTTCATCCAACAACAAGCATAACCTAATTCACAAACAAGTAAGGAAAGCATACTTTGATAAATATAATAGTACAAATACATGTGAGTTCCGAAGGGTTACATTTTTGCTTCAACACTTAGAGAGATTTCTAGCATCTAATAGCAGAAGGAGAATTAGTTGGACCATAACTTGGAACTCGTTCCCACTCAATCTCAAGCAGGTGAAATAAGATGAGTGATGAGTCCATCCAACAAAGAGCATAAACTAATTCACAAACATGTAATGAAAGCATACTTTGATAAATATAGCATTACCAATACAAGTGAGTTCCAAAGGGTTACATGTTTGCTTCAACACTTAAAGAGATTTAGCTCTTCATAATGGATAGAGACAATACAAGATATAGAAGAATCATTTCTCTTCTACCCTCTAGTAATTTTCACTAAATACAGAGGTAAGTATTTTCAAAAAGCTCTTAAGGAATCTCTCTAAAGAATCCCTCAAAAAGTTTGTCTAAACAGGGGTGCAACTTTGTTTTTATAAACTATCTAGGGCAATGCTCAGTAGTGCACTTGTGGCTCCAGTTGTAGATGTTTCCTTCCAAAGTGAGTTTCTTTGTGGCCTAGCCATCATTATTTGGTGCAACAACTCCTGAGATAACTTCCTAAAAAAGGAGTCTTCATGGCTTAGCCTTAAGTTCAATGCTTGAGGTTTCCCTTTGCAATGGGTTTGCTTTTGTGGCTCAAGCCTCAACTCTACCGCACAGCTGCACCAATATTGGTTTTGCTCAAAATTGCTTGAAATTTATCCACTTTCTTTATTTTTCCACTTTGACTCTCTATTGATATTGGAAACTGCAAAACAAGTTAAACTGAAGTGATTTATACAAATTTAAAAAAAATCAAAATAAGATAAGTGCCAAATTAATCTAAAAATTATCTCATATTGGGCCTCTCTCTAGATTTGGCTTTCTTGCGTTGATTGGGCCTCTTGATTTTTAGGCTTTTCTCTTTGCTATTTATCCATGCCTTCTACGGTTGCTGCCTCTTTTGACCTCTCTTCTGTCATCAGCACGTGTAATTCATCAGTATATATCAATTATGTTAATGTGCATTTACTTATTGATAAGTTAGATGACACTAATTATGCGACCTGGGCATTAGACGTTAAACTTTGGCTTAAACGTCAGGGTATGTTGATCATATCACTTAGAAAGTGACTACTCTAATTGATGAGGCTGGCGGCGTCGTTAATCAGCGGAAACTAGCTCCAATTGACGGTGAACATCTAGAACGGCCTCCAAAGGTTGATTCGTTCGGTGGAATCAACCAAAAACACAGCAAAAGACTCGATTATGTTCGAATCTCTCTCGTTCCAGTGGGGAGCTATCGTTTCTCATTGGTTTGGAAACCCTAGGAGGAGAAATGCTCTACTAGGAAGGTGAGTTGACAAATAAAGGGATTAAACCTCAATTTTATTCATTTAAGCTAAGCATTACAAAGGAATGGCTTGCCTTTTATAGATGAAGGCAATCGAAAAACAACAAAATAGAAACGTTGTCTAACATAGACCTAACGACGAGAGAGAAGAAAGCGTGAACAAAGCTTTAGACAACAAGCTCTCTAACCCTAACAGAAAGAAATGGAAGGAACTAACATCCAAAACCCGTGTACAATGAGAAGGGAAAAAATGTGAATGAAAACCTATATGCACGGCATGTTTCAAGTGGAGGGGAAGAGAAGGCTTTCTTGTGGTGAACCCTAGCAGCTAAGGGTTTGGTGTGGAAATGAAAGAAAGTAGCTGGGGCTGCGCATGTGGGTAGATCCGTGTGATGAAAGTGATTCACGCAAAAATTAGGCCAGCTTTATTCCATACTTCAGGATGTGCTTCAAAAATGGTAACGTCGGCAGATTATTCAGTCTTTTATCATGACTTGAGTGTTGAATGTGTCTACTTGATAGAATATCTTGATGACATCATTCTTATTGGTAGTGACATCCATGGCATCTCCTAGATACTAAACTTCTACCAAATCAGGGGGAGCCTGTGCCAAACCTCGAGCAGTATAGAACACTAGTTAGAAAATTGAATTATCTTATAGTTACTCGTCTTGACATTTCCTTTGCAGTTAGTGTGGTAAGCCATATTTTAATTCCCCATCTGAAGATCATTGGAATGCAGTCATCCATATATTAAAGTACATTAAATGATCTCCTAAAAAAGGATTATTATATGGTTCTAATAATCATACAAAAGTTGTTTGTTAATCATTTACTGATTGGGCAGGATGTCCTTATGATAGAAGGTTTACATTCAGATATTGTGTCTCCATTAGGGGTAAGTTGATCTCTTCGAAAAATAAGAAACAGTTGTTGTGGCAAGATTTAGTGCAAAAGTAGAATATAAAGTTATGGCCTCAACCACTTGTGAGCTTGTTTGACTTAAGAAATTGCTTAAAGAGTTAAAACTTGGAGATGTCACTCAAATGACACTTATATAAGACAATCAAGTTGTTCTTCATATTAGTTCCAATCTCTTCTTTCATGAGAGGACCCAACACATGGAGATTGACTTTCATTTCATTCAAGAGAAGATTATATCTGGAGACATCAAGATTGAGTTTGTTAACTCAAGTATCAGTTAAAAGATATTTTTCATAAGTCTTTACGGGGATCGAGAATTGATTATATTTGTAACAAGCTTGGTACATACAATTTATATGCACCAACTTGAGAGGGGAGTGTTAGATATATTAGATATCTTATATCTTATCTTTTATCTTTCGTTTATATGTTATTATTTCTTTTCTATCATTATTTATAATTTGGGCTTAGCCCATTATCTCTTTATTATAAATACAATACCCTATATGTATTTTCTACAAAAGAGAGATTAATCTCTTACATAGTTTTTCACTATATTCAACACCTTGTATCAAATCTTCAGTCAACCAGATTTCTTCTAATTCCTGATTTTCATCATACTAAATTGGACATTCTACTCGTTGATTTAATCTTCTTGTTCAACATTAAGATTTATTTTTCTCAAATGATGCATCAAGCCCATTTGTAGACTTAGTTTAGTCAACTTTGACTTTGATCTTATGTGGTTAACTTATTCAAATTTATTGGTCTTATCAGCTTTGACTCGTTTTATGACTTTATGTGTCTAATGATCTCACTCATCTGGTTGACTTCGTTTGTCTAGTAAATACAATTTGTCTTAGTAGTTTTGACTCATCTAGTGAAATTCTTCAGCTTTGCTCGTATCTCTTCACTTTTAGATTTGTTTCATCTAATATTTATATTTTATTTGTTCTATTAATTTTGTTTTTGATAAAGCTTGCTTGAAACTCATGAACACACATTAGATAATCAAATATATATTCAAATATAATCACAATATATAGTTGGCACATTGATTAAACAATGTCTAATTAATGTGTCGTGTAATGGGTACTTAGCATAGTCTAGTGATGATCAAATCTAGTCTAGTCTTTGTATGAGTGTATCCTACTTATTTCTTTGGCTAAACTAATGCTTAAATACTTGAATTATTCTGACTTATGTCCTCCATTTCATTATGGATTTTATCATCAAAATTTGCTTTATCAACATTAGTGTCAAATGGGGTTTGTAGCATTTGGCTCTAACAAATGTAGCTTAATGAAGAGGAGAGCATTTATTGCATGCATAGACTGTACTTGACATCTTAAATGTTCAAGCTCATTAGATGCAAGAAAGAGGTTCAAGGATTTGCAATGAATCTCTTCTTTTGTGCCTATATAAAACCTTTCATCAAAAGGAAGTCAAGAGAAGTTTAAATTGAACAAAGTGATAAAATGTTGTCTAAATCTTTATGTGACCTAAATTAGCTTTGTAAGAACATTATTGTGTTCACTTCGCAAACTAGGAGAGAGTGTTTAACCTTGTAAATATCAAATGACACAATCACTCTAGAATAACAAACCATATTATCTTTTGATCACAACCTAAAATACTTTTGTCTTAGAAGGAGTGTGTTGTTATTGAAGAATACTCAAGTTCTATCCAAAAGTTGCTAGTTGTTAAAGAATAATTGATGAGTTAGAAATAGTTACGTTTTGAAACAATACTTGTACGAGTTAGGAAAAAGTATATATGAGTCGAAAGAATACTCGTTTTATTTTGCGACGATAGTCTATAGCAGTAGAACTCAACCTGTTGATTGAGAATTGAACATAGTTTGTATTATTAGACAAATCAGTATAATAACATCTTAAGTAATTTCTTCATTTTCTTACCTAATCATATTACCTATTATAACCCCTCCACTAACTTAGAAAGGTCATGTTTTTTTTTAACTCAGCTTGTGAAATTCTATATCAATTTTGAACTCATAATCAGACGATACTTACAAAAAACTACAAAAAGTTTTAGAAACATAATTCAACCCTCTTCTTGTGTTTTACCTATTTTCATAGTTGTAATTATAAAAGGAGGGTTTAGGGGAGGAAATTTATTAGACAATAATGGAGTTGTAACACCCCAAACCAAGTGTCACATAACCCATGCAACCTATCTCCCAATGATTAATGGTAAAGTAGACTTGTGTACTCAAACATAATAGTTCCATCAAATGCGTCTAGAAAAGCGAATAAAGTATATCATGTGATCAATTATAAATTGGAATATCACAAGTATTACAAATATGTCATACATTATGTTTTTATTTATCATAATTTATAGGTTAAAATACTTCGTTGGTTCTCGTTTTTGTACCAAAATCTCAATTTGATCCTCATATTTTTATTAGTCACAATTGGGTCCACAACTCCAAAGCTTGAAGTAAATAAAACAACACAAGTTCAAGTAGTGGTAGCGATTCTAATGCACATATTTTTGTCATTCTAATGCACTATTCTACACTAGTTTCAACATATAAAATTACTTTAAAGAAACTAGAAACAAGAAGTTACTCAAAGAATGAAACCTAGAGGAATCAAAGTGTAGAATAAGAAACTCAATGAAACTTCATGGAAACTTAACTCTATGAACTCACTAATGACCTACTGGCAAGTATGAACTCAAGAAGATCTGGTGCACACATTACAAACAAAGAAAATATCATGTTTTTGCAAAATAAGAATTTGAACACTAGAATTTATGACATGTAAGGACTAAACAAGACTTGTAGACAACATGTAATCATATGATCCTATCCAGGAAAAAAATGACTGTTTCTAAATTTGAATCTTCAAAACACACAACAAAGTAAATTAGAGAAGAACGTGAAATAAGACAAGGATAAGGGATGCCACAATCTAGCAGATTGATAAATCAAGTGAAGATTTGCCACAAAGATGTTAATCTTTGATAAGAATTAAGTTTTGATCTAATAACTAAGAGAATCGTCTCTAAAAGAATGCAAATGCATATAATATGACTCAAAAGTGTTCACGTTAGTTTTTGGTACCTTTATTTATAGGCACATAAGTTTAAGAAAAGCTAGAAACTTTAAAAGAATGCCCAAGCCCAAAAACATAAAAACATAAACTAATTTCTAGAAGAAAGCCTAAAACCTCAAAACATAAAAACATAAATTATTTTTTCTAATAACTATTCTTCAAATGTGCTTATGATCTTCATATTCTTTAAGTTTCCTCTTTCATGGAACATTATAAGCTTCAAGAAGACATGTTTTGATCTTTGAACTTGTCATAGATCCTTTGAATTGCAAATGTGCTTCCTCAGGTTCTTCTTATATATGTTTAGGAGATAGTCCTCTATCATACCCTCCTTCTTGAAGAGAATTTGTCCTCAAATTCATACCACTTGAAGTTTAGGAGATAGTCCTCTAGCATACCCTCAAATTCGTATCACTTGAAGATTCCTTATCATTCTCCCCTTTTTGGAGAGAATTCGACCAAAATTCTAAAGGATCCTAAGCACAAACACAAACATAAATCAAAACACAAATTTAAAATAATAATAATAATAATAGAAATTATACTAAAATGAGATTTGGATCCTGAAAGAGGTTAATCTCTTATTATCAAAGATTTTGGAGGTTTGCCTCTGGGGTCAAATATCCACTTGCACAAATCATCAAACAATTTTAAATTAAAGATGCAATGCTCAAATACAAACAAAGGAATATTGCGCAAACAAACAACCAAACTATAGGCATGGCTTTGATCTCTTATAGGTTTGTTAAGGATTGGTAAATGAGCTAATGCATGGACATATATTTCCAAGCTTGTGTCCTTCTTTTTTATCATCATTTCTTCTTCCTATTGTTGATCCCATTGTTGCTTGATGAACAAGTCTTCCTAGGGTATCCTTTCTTCTTCCTATTGATCTTTGATGAATAATTCTTCACTAGGTAATAAAATAATACAAGGAAAGTTAGTATTTTTTTTCAATGACAATTCAGAATGCTCTCTTATTTCTTTCTTTTTTTCTATATTTCCTCCTTCCTCTTTTTTTCTAGTTTTCAATGACAATTTAGAATGCTCTCTTATTTCTTTCTTTTCTTTCTCCTATCTTTTTCTAGTCTCTTCTTCTTTTTCTCTATTTTAATTCTCCTCTCTTTCTCTTACTTCCTTTTCTCTTTTATCTTTCTTCTCTCTTTCTTTAGTTTCTTTTTCCTTTTCTTTTTCTCTAGTGCTTGCTTCTCCTTTTGTTTCTTTTAGCTTCTCCAATCTTTTTAATGTCCTTTCTTCCTTTCTTTTAAAAAATAGGATGTAGTTCTTAAGATCTTCATTAGTCAGGAAACTTGCATTCCAATTAGGACATTGATGAGTTTCATGCCCATGGCTTTTACATTTAGAACATCTTAGTGCACTGATCCTTGGCAATGATTTTCTGTCAGATTTGAGCTTCCTTTTAAGACTACCAATCTTGCTATTCAACCTTATAATTTTAGACACCAAAGCATCGACATCCTCCTCTAAGGCCAAACTCGTATGAGGCCTCTCTTATAGTCTAAGTTCTACTATCTTTGGCGAGACTTCCCAAAATCGCCATTGTTCCCTTGTATTTTGCAAATTTGTAGTATTGCATGTCATTCTCCTAGCACATTGTGAGGAGTAGGATAAGTAAACTCATATGTAAAAGCATTTCTAGAAGAATGTCTTTATTGGATCATGAGGAATTGCTCATTATTGCTACATCCTACAAAAAAGGTTACTAAAATAACAATAATATATTTAGAACCTCACCACTCTTCTAAGTGTTTCCACTCAAAAAATTTCCTCGTGTTTCACACTTGTACGCTTTTTCTTGAATGCACTCTCTTGCCTTTTATCATTCAATTCCTTTAGCACTTGGCAAAGAACATTGGTAGCTTAAGCAAAGAGTGAACAAACATTGCCTTACCTCAGTTTGGTGATTTTTGGCGAAGCAAGTTATCAGGACAATTTGCCTACTGGTTCTGATAGTTCTTGACAAGAAAAAATTACTTCTTGGTGTGGTATGGTATGGTAGTCCCCTAGTCTTGAAATGAGAGGAACATTCTAAAGACTATGCCAGAAGTATCGAAGGTAGGTGGAGGGGTGTCAATTGTCAGGAGTCCTATCAGAGGGATTTGCGCAGTCATTTTGAGTCCTATGACGCTTCGCATTCGTTGTGATGTTTCGTCTGATCATTGTTTTGGACGGGAAAAGTTGTAGCAGTTCGGACGCTGGCTATAAATAAAATTGTTGAAGAAGATTTGTTCACCTTGGTTCATTTGCATAAAGTCTGATAATAGTCCGATACGTCCTTTGTTTTTGCTGGCATCTTAATATTTCGAAAAGGTATGTTAAGTGTTAGTGGTAGTGTGTCTTAGTCTAGTATGGGTAGTGGGAGCGAACATACTAGGGGAGGGGTTAGTAGTCGGTCAGGGAGTGGAGTTAGTGGTCAGTTGGCGGGTGAGGGGAGGATCCCAATGGAGGTGACTACGAAGACAAGAGAGGATCCATCGGAGGAGATAGTAGAGAGTAGCTTGCCGGTAAGGGCCGAATATGGATGGGTGGTCGAGGATGTGCGAACGCAACATTCCTTGTTCAGATGGTCTCGGTTGCTAAAGTCTTGGGTTAACTGCATTCTTGTTTTCGAGAAGGGTGCCCAATGAGACATTATGGCCAGGAAGGGGCTTATAAGGGGTTTTTCTATATGTATATGTGCCATTTCTCAAAGTTGTACGTGAGGTTGCTCTTTGATGACTTCACAATGGGGGTGTTACGTTTGCTAAATGTTGCCCCTACTCAGCTGCTTCCTAACAGTTGGGCGTATCTGCAAGTCTTCCGGGTGTTGTGTCGGTCATTATATTTACAGGCATCTGCGCAATCATTTCTATATTTTTATGATACTTGGCCCAAGAGTCTAACTACATGGTTGTCGTTGATAAGTTGGCCAAGAACAAGCAGGCTAGAGGCTTTTACACAGTCATCTAAGCACTTCAAAGATGGAATTTTTAAGGTGGTAGTCAAGGAGCCTGGGCGTTCCTACTTTTACAACGACGATGGGAGCACTAAGTTTCCATTCAGCTGCATTGTAACCCTTGGCGTTATAAGGACATGAAAATGGAGAAGTTGTCGTTAGCAGATAAAGGGGTGGTGGAGACCCTGATGAAGTTTAATGATAAGATGCCCACTAAGGGCTTAGTTATGGTTTATTATTCCATACATCCAATTGTTGATATATAAGGTATCGTTTTGTATTTTAAGTGCTATGTTGTGTTTGAGTGAACTAACCGGCGTTTTACTACTATTGTAGGTCATATGGCACAGCTTGGTAAAAAGAACTTGAATTTGTTCCAAGCTCTTCGTAAGGAGAAGGTGGCAAAGGACAAAAGTGATGGGAACACTGAAGTTCCCAATCTACAAGATCCATTGATGGAGGTGCACGTTCATGGTGGCACAAAGAGAAAGGCGGACGTGCCCGCCAAGTAGGGTAGTGGCAAGGATGTGAAGAGGGTGAGGGCTGCCTTGTTAGAGCTGGGATCCTCTTCCGTTGCGAATAAGCCTGAGGCCGGGTTGATAAAGTTGGCAAAGACTACCGTTAGGCACGACATTGATATTAATTTGTCGGATTCTTTGGTTAATTGTGTTGACAATATGGAGCTGAATGCTATGGTCAAGGCCATGCTCGAGTTTAGCAGCAAGGCCTTGATATTAGAACATAGGGTGAGAAGCTTGTACCAGAGGGAGCTGAAAGAGGGCAACCATTCCAAGGTGGAGGAGCTGAAATAGGAGTTGAAGGGCTAGGCTAATAGACACACAGAGGAAAAGGCAGCTTGGAAAAAGGAGAGGGAGGAATGGTGAAGGAGAGGAAGAGGTTGGGGTCCTAGAGGGTGCGATGTTTGGACTCCGAGAAGAAGCTTAATGTGAAGATTACAGATCTTGAGACCAACTATGATGAATTGAAGGAAAAACATGACGGTTTAGAGAGCGAACTTGAGGACCTGAAGAGTCTGGTTGATGGGCAACTTGTAAATGAAGCAAATTCAAGCCCGAAGGAAGAAGCGGAAAAGGTGGCAAATGAAGTTGTGGTGAATACCGATGAGGCTGCGCCCGTGGAAATGCTCATGGAGCTGAACATTTGATTTCCTTGTTTTCAACCTAAGTTTGTAATAACTCGTACATTTTTCTTATTTTCTTAATTTGATGAATGCCTTTTCTATACTCGTCGAATGAGTGTGCTTTATATACTTACTATGTTATATGATGCTGCTAGTTTGTGTCATAGGCGCGCGCTGTCTGATATTTATGTCGATTTTATACTTGTTATAGCTGTATGATGTCGGCATTATAGACCGTATACTTTGTTGATGGGAGTTTTTTAGAAATAACCAAGGATTCAACATAGCAAATTTGATATTCGACCCAGGTCGCCTACTTCAGTAGATGGTGGGGAAATTTTTAGAAAATATTTTAATGATTCTTAGGGGAATAATGCAACCGTTTTGCTATTCAGCACAGGCGGCTTATTTGTTGTAAGTGGTGGGGAATTTTTTAAGAAAGAAACGTAATAATTTGATATTCGACCTAGGTCACCTACATGTTGTAAGTGGTGGGGAACTTTTTTAAGAAAGAAATGTAATAATTTGATATTCGACCCAGGCTGCCTACTTGTTGTAAGTGGTGGGGAACTTTTTTAAGAAAGAAACGTAATAATTTGTGTTCGACCCAGGCCGTCTACTTGTTGTAAGTGGTGGGAAACCTTTTTAAGAAAGAAACGTAATAATTTGTGTTCGACCTAGGCCGCTTACTTGTTGTAACTGGTGGGGAACTTTTTTAAGAAAGAAATGTAATAATTTGTGTTCGACCCAGGACGCTTACTTGTTGTAAGTAGTGGGGAACTTTTTAAGAAATAAACATAATAATTTGTGTTTGACCGAGGTCGTTTACTTGTTGTAAGTGGTGGGGAACTTTAGAAAATTAACCGAGTAACTTGTGTTCGACCCAGGCCGCTTACTTGTTCTAAGTGGTGGGGAATTTAAGAAAATTAACTTAGTAATTTGTATATCTGTTGAATGTAGGAAAAACCATTTTCTTTTATTCATGAAGTTTGGGTGCCTCGTTAAAAACTCCCTGGCCAAAACCCTCCTTAGGGAAAAAAATGTCAAGTGAGGAAAAAGAGTACACCCAGGGTTACAAGTTGTATTCATTACATTGACCAAGCTAGCTAAAGTAAAACTTTAGGTGAGATACATTCCACGTGTTCGGTATCTCTTCTCCTAATAGTAGCTCGAGTCTGTAGGCACCTCTTCCTACATCCTCTCGTATTCGATATGGGCCATTCCAATTGGTTGAGAACTTGTCGTCCTTTTTTCTTGCATTACTGGCCATTCTCTAAACTAGGTCTCCTTTAATGAACGTTCATGGGCATAGGTTTGAGTTGTATTTCCTGGCTGCTCTCTGTTTTACCGCTATGTTCCGGATTTGCGCTTTTTCTCGTAATTCAGTTAATAGATCTAGGTGGGTGCACAGATTATGTTGGTTCTGGTCGGGATCATATACTTCACGGCGTAAGGAAGGTTCACCAATTTTGACCGGTATCATTGCTTCCACACCGTAAACCAAGCTAAAAGGGGATTCGTTGGTGGTGGATTGGGGGGTGCATTTGAAGGCCCATAATACTTCCAACAAATCTTCAGGCCATCGGCCCTTCGCGCCATCTAATCGTTTTCGCAACTCGACCAGTATGACCTTGTTGGTGGCTTCGGCTTGTCCATTGGTCTCTGGATGCTCTACGGAGTTGGTGATATGTTTGATACCTAGGCTGGAGTAGAATTTTGCGAGCTCTTTATCTATGAATTGTTGGCCATTGTCGGTTATGATAGTGTGCGTGACTCCATATCGACATGTGATGTTTTTCCATACAAACTGTTGGACTTGTTGTGCTGTGATTGTGGCCAATGGCTTAGCTTCTATCCATTTCGTAAAATAGTCAATGCCGACAATGAGAAATTTCACTTGTCCTTTTCCCGGGGTGAAGGGTCCCAAGATGTCCATTTCCCACTTCATGAATGGCCATGGGGAGAGTATGGAGTGCAACTGTTCCAGTTTTTGGTGAATGAGGTTACCATGTTTTTGACATAGTATGCATTTCTTGACGAAGGCTTGACAATCTGCCTGCATGGTTGGCTAGAAGTAGCCGACTCTGAGTATTCTGGTGGTCATAGTCTGTGCGCCTGAATGGTAGCCGCATATTCCTTCATGTATCTCTCTAAGTATGTATTCTGCTTGCTCCCTTATAACACATTTAAGTAAGACCTGCCTATACCCACACTTGTATAGTTCATCGCCTATCACATTTCATGCCGCTTTTGCCAGCCATCCCTTGTCGGTATTGGGTGGAGGGTTGTCGGTTTTGAGGTATTAGATGTATGGGGTTGTCCAATTGTCGGTGCGGCCTAAATTGAGAAATATGTTTGTTATGAATGGTGCAAATAGCATCTGATGTAGGAGGGATTTATGCTTGCCTTTGAGCTTAGTACTTGCAATTTTTGACAAGACGTCCACTCATATGTTTTCTCCTTTGGAATGTGCTAGATATGTACTCGGTCAAATATGGATTCTATGATGTTGCGGACCAAGTGATAGTATTGGAGGAGAGTTTTTGGAATTTGTTTTTCATATTAGGGAGCGTATGCCAACTTCGCGTGCTAGTGATAATCTCGTGAGGATGGCTTTGTATCCGGCCTGGTTGTTGGAAGTTTTAAATGCGAAATGTAGAGATTTTTCAATGAGGATGTGGTTGGGGCCTTCTAGGACGATATCGACCATGTGATTCGTAACGGATGTTGAATTCATAAAGCTCAACAGCCCTGGACGACATTCGTCTAGAAAGGTTGGGTTTTTCGAGGATTTTCTAGATGGGGTAGTAGGTCTTAACAATGATATGGTGGTTTTGAAAGTATAGGCGTAACCGTCTTGTTGTGTGCACCAGGGATAAGGCTAGTTTTTCTACCATTTGGTATCTGGTTTCAGAATCTTATAGGGTTCGACTGACGAAGTACACTGGATGTTGGATCCTGGCAGATTCTTGGACTAGGGCAGCGGTAACCGTGTAGTCTGTTGCGATGATGTACACTAGGAGTGGGAGGTGTATATCTGGTTTGTGGAGGATTGAGGGGATGTAAGGGTGGTTTTGAGGTCTTAGAAAACTTTCTCACAATCATCGTTCCAAGAGAACTTTGCAAATTTTTTGAGGAGCTGGATAATGGGTCAGGTTTGTTCAGCCAGTTTTGGAAGGAATATGAACATGGCGATTAGGCGGCCTACTAGGCGTTGTACTTGTTTAACATTGGTAGGGTTGCGCATCTTGATTATAACTTTGCATTTTTTAGGGTTGGCTTCAATTTCGCGTTGTGTGAGCATGAAGTCGAGGAATTTCCCACTGTCGACGCTAAAAACACATTTCTCAGGATTTAGTCTAAGGTTATACTGTTGTAGAGCAGAAAATACTGCAGACAAGTCTCGCACATGTTGCAGGTGGCTGGGTGATTTGACAACCATATCATCAACATATACTTCGACACACTTGTCCATCAAATGGTTGAATACTTTATCCATTAACCTCTGATAGGTAGCGCCTGAATTTTTTAGTCCTAAAGGCATAACCTTGTAGAAGTAGTTAGCATCGTCAGTAATGAATGCAGTTTTGTTCATGTCAGTTGTGTCCATACGTATTTGATTATATTCGAAATATGCATCTAAGAAATTGAGGACTTTGTTACCGGCTGCACCGTCTACTAGCCAATCAATTTTGGGTAAGGGGTATGCATCTCTTGGGCAAGCTTTATTAAGGTCTGTGTAGTCAACACATATTCTCCATTTGCCATTAGCTTTTTTGACTAGGACAACATTAGAAAGTCATGTGGTGTAGTGAGCTTCAGCAATGAATACAACATCTAGTAGTTTTTTGGCTTCTACTTTCGCTGCCAGATGTCTCTCTTCCCCAATTTTATTTTCTTTTGTGAGATGTACTTGGCCTCTTTGTATATTGACAACTTATTATGGACTGCTACTTGAGGGTCTACGCAGGGCAAGTCTACGGCTGACCAGGCGAAGAGGTTGGTGTTGGCGGTTAAGGTGGGTGCTAGGACATCGTGGTGCTCCTGTTGCAGGCCTGCTCCTAGTTTGAGGACGCGACCATTGGAGAGCTCCAAACTTACAATCTCTTCAATTGGTTCGATGCGTGAGTCGCTTCCTATTCTAGGGTCAAAGTCATCGCCGAATGGAGCTATTTCTGAGTTGGGTAAGCGCTCAATGTTGTGGGTTTGAAGGATTGGTAGCTGAGGTCGTAGGCTCGCCATATAGCATTCTCGAGCGAGCCGCTGGTCACCGTGGATGGTAATGATGTTGCCGGATGGGGAGGGGAACTTCATTGCTAAAGGGGGTGTGGAGACAACGACGAGGAAGCGGATTGGTATGGTCTTTGTTTGAGAGCCCTCACGAAACACTGTGTGAAGATCAATGTATTAGGGGTGGACACCTTTTCTCCAGAGAAGCCATAGATGAGTTCGTCGTAGGGAACCATTGTAGTGGGAGGAAGTTGGAGTTTTTGGTAGGTGGTCCAATATAACATATCCATTGAACTGCCTTGGTCTATGAGCACCTTTTTTACCACAAAGTTCTCGGGTAGGGTGGTGATGACCATGGGATCATCTTACTATTGATCGATGCCATGGAAATCGGCATCAGTGAACATGATGGGGGGCATTCCGCGTCGGTGGGAGTGGGTTATGTGGTTGATGGACTGGATGTTGTGAAGGTCTTTCTTCCTAGCTGATGAGTTGGAGCCACCACTAGCGAAGCCTATAGATAGTGTTGATTGTGTCGCGTAGGGGGGATCAGCTTGGTTGACATTAGTGCAGGCAGGCTGATGGTCTAGATGGTCATTGGTGTTTTATCGATTATTGTGGCGGGTATCGTGTGGGGGTGGCGGTTATCGGATTGTCTGGGATGAGATGGTCCATACTTTTTGACAAAACGGCGCGAATCATTTTTTCTATTTTATCTTGAAGCGTCTTGCATTCATCGGTGGTGTGGTCGTTGTTGTAGTGATATTTGTAGTACTTGTTCATATCGGCATTGCGTGGGTTCATGGGTTTTTGTGGTGGTGGGATGAGGTTGGCTTGGAGTGCTTCTTCGAGCAGACGTGATCTAGGGTCGTTTAGCGGGATGTATCTAAAGAATTGTGGTTGTTTAGGCTCTCTGGGCCTAGATTCAGGTCGTGGAGATGGTTTGTTTGCCTTCCCGGATGAGGGTATGTAGTCAGTGCAGAAATTGGTGCGGAGAGCTTCATCTCCTCCATGTGAATGTAATTTGCAGCACGCAGCTTAAGTTCATGCATGGAGGTTGGAGGTCGAAGGTAGACATTGTCAGCAAATGGACCAGGTTTCAGGGTTAGGGCCATACACTGTAAGATCATCTTTGGAGTGAGGTTGGTCATGCAAAGGGCGGCCTCACTAAAACGGTCGATAAAGGCCCGTAACGTCTCATCTCTTTCATGTTTGACGCTGAGGAGGGATAAGGGTGTGGCCTGATGTGGACGGCTACCGACAAAGTGGGTGGTGAAAAGGTGGGAGAGGGTGTCAAAGCAATCAATTGAGTATGGGGGAGAGAGGTGAACCATTCCAGGGCGGGACCTTTGAGGGTGGTAAGGAAAGCCTTGCAGAAGACGTCATCGTCAAATGTGTAGAGAGCGACATGGATAATGTACACCTTAAGGTACTCGTTTGGGTCGGTATCCCCTACGTAGTGGTCCAGTGTGAAGGGTTCCCACTAGCTAGGGAGGGGTGTGGTGGTGATGACGTCAATGAAAGGGTGGCGACGTCTGGGTTGGTGTGGTGGTATGGGATGTCGGACGATGGTGGGGAATGTGGTGGTGTAGTGGTGAGGAAGGATGTGAGTGGTAAGAAGGGTGGCAGTAGGGTGATTGGCTGCAGGTTGTGCAAGGATGGTGGTTAGATTATGGGTGGTTGTTTGGTGGGTGGAGATGATGGTGTTTGTTGAGTGGTGGTGAAAGTGTGTGGGGTAGGATTGTATTCACTTTCTTCTTCACTGGGGTATACTAGGGACCTGGGATCCTCTGGCAGCTCTTTACCCTTCCCCATCTTGGTAAGATCAACTTCAATTTTCCTTCTCAGTCTAGAGTTCTCTTGTTTAAGCGCTTCCATCTCGTCAGCACTGCGCCTTTTCAGGTCAGCAATTTCTTATTGCATTTTGGCTTGCCCCTCAAGGATAGCAGCCAAGTTTGAGGTGTTGCTTGCAGGCATAGTAGGGCATGTCTCCTGGTTCTTCACGATTCCAACTTTACTATAGGTAGAGACCATTCTCGACAGTGTTCGGATTGCTTGGTAAGGTATCAATTTGTGCCCCACGATGGGCGCTAATTGTTCCTGCAGAAAGAAATAAGAGATATTAGGGAACACAAATAATGCATTACCTCAACCCTTAACCTCTCGAGCTGACCCCTCCTTGACTTGTACATATCATCTCCTAACATGGGCAGTGCGGATCCTTAGGGGGTTACCTGCAGAAAGGGTTCCGATGATCAAGTCAGCAAAAAGGCTCCTAAAAGTCAAATCTCATATTAGGGAATTAATGAAAGCGTACCTTTAATTGTTGGGGTCCACTCATATTTATAGAATCATTAAGTGTGTCTGCCCCTTCTTGTGGGTTGGGCCTTCTTCAAGTCATTTTCGGCCAATACCTAGATTCCCTATAGGCCTGGGCTGAGCCCAAGTTAGTGTCTGTGACAAGCTTAAATCCGGGGTTAATGACCCTATGTTCAATATGACAATCTATAGTAGTCGGCCTGGACCGCTATGTGATCTTATTTAATCGGTTACTCATATATTGTTTCTATTTGTGGGCTATACCTAGGCAGTTTTGGTTGTGTAGTTATCCAAGTATGCCTAGGTATAGTACAAATGTGAAAAATGTTACAAGATCTAAATATTAACTCTAGAGGCAAACAAAAAACAAAACTTTAGACAAAACTTCAACGAATTTAAAAGAAGCAAAACAATAAAATTAGAAAATAATACGACTACCAAAAGAGAGTTAAAAGAAATAACGTGAAGACTCTAACAAAAAGACTTAATGCAATTCAATATATCAATAAACCATAACTAAAATTAATCGCAGAAAAAATTTGTGTTAAACTCCCTCTTTTTTCTTGGATCCTTACTTTCATTTTTTTTCTTTCGATATATATTTGTTTCCTTTTGACTTTGATTCACTATTCTTTCTTTTCTTCTCAATCTTGCGGTTCAACACACAAACAAATAAAACCAAATAGATTGTCCTTTATGAAAGTTTTAAAATGGTTGAAATGACGAGAAGGGATGGGAGGTTGAATTGGCTAGTTAAAAATAGGATGACTTTTGAAAGCCTAAAATAGCTTTTAATTGAATCAATTCGATCATTAGGTATGGGTGCAAACACTCCTGAACTAGATACTTTCAACCGATCAAAAGCAGAGTTAGCTAATTGATTTTACTAAACAGATGCAGTATTGATATAATCAATAGATTAAATCACAAAAATAGTCGACTAAAATACTGGAAAAAATGCAGAAATGTGAATTTGTGATTTAAAGCAAGAACAATATGAAAGATCAGTCAAGATAGGTTCCAACAAAATGCTCCAAGAATTGATCCAAGATCAATCTTCACTAGCTGCAATCTGTATGATCACGAAAGAGAAAGAATTCCACAGTTTCCAGAATGATTTTGCGCTAAAATATGGACTTGGTACCTCTCTTTCGAAAAATACAACTCTTATAGTTAAACTGTTACGAAATTCAACAGGTTGATTTCACTTAACGTTGATTAGAAAATAAATCAACTGATTGAATAAGTCATAGTTAAGACTATTGTCGGTAACCTTTTAACTTATTAAAAATTAATTCAACAGATTAAAAGACACAACAAAGACCTTATACATCCAATTAATGTTAAATGGTCTACAAAGTGAATTACAATCGTCAAGCTTGTTTTGCCCATGATTGATCCAGATAGAGGGCATTCATATAAGGCTTGATCAACATGAATAACATCAAATCTCCATATCTTTATCAATGTAAGCAAGGTTCCAAGGCAATGGCTTCAAGTACCTTCATCAAAGCTTCATCAAATCTTTAAGTAACACACCATCCAAGCTACGTATGTCAACACTTTAAACTCTCAGACTCATGTAAATCAATGTATTTGTATTTGCAAACAATTAATTGGGACTATAATTAACAGAAAAACACAAAAACAAATAATTTTCATGAATCAAATGTAGAAATACCCAATTGGATAAAACCTTAGGGGCTTTACTCCTTAAAAAATTCTAAGAATAATGACACAAACAAAATTTCAAAACAAAGCATAAAACACAAACATTCAAAAATTTAGTTTTTATTTTATTTTATTTCATATGGCAGAAAATTAAGATAGAAGAGGAAATTCAAACCAAAACTTGTCTCTAGATACAAGATGATACGATCCTATCCAAGAAAGAATATGATCGTTTCTAAATTTGAATCTTCTAGATGCATAACAAAATAAATCAGAGAAAAATGTGATATAAGATAGGGATGAAGGACGCCACAATCTAGCAAATTGATAATTCAAGTGAAGATTTGCCATAAAGATGTTAATCTTTTATAAGAATTAGAGTTCTAATCCAAAAACCAAGAGAATCCTCTCTTAAAGAACGCGAATGCATATAATATGACTCAAAAATGTTTACATTAGTTTTTGGTACCTTTATTTATAGGCACATAAGTTTAAAAAAACCAAGAAACTCTAAAAGAAAGTCAAAGCCCAGGCCCAACAACATAAAAACATAAATTAATTTCTAGAAGAAAGCCCAAAATCCAAAAACATAAAAACATAAATTAATTTTTCTAATAACTATTCTTCAAATGTGCTCAGGATCTTCATGTTCTTTAAGTCTCCTCCTTCACAGAACATTATAAGCTTCAAGAAGATGTGTTTTGATCTTTGACCTTGTCATAGATCTTGTGAATTATAAATGTGATGTGATCCCAATAAGGCTTATAGCTTGGGTCAACGCCTAGGCCCAAATCATGCTCAAGGCCCAATACATGGCCCACATTCACCTTCAAGCCCAAGCCCATCAAGAGGCCCAATAACAAGGAGCATGCTCAAAAAGATCCAATTAGGCTTCATTCAAGATGACCTAAACCCACTTGGGCTTCTCACACTCTTCACATTGGCCAAAGAAGATATGAAGATTTGAAGAGGTGTATCAA